>Ga0209409_1000771_pt1 | contig 31387 bp, 30 predicted proteins | sample AD_JPNMR1_MetaG_FD_184424 | JGI IMG/M metagenome (GOLD analysis project Ga0209409, IMG submission 184424) | Active sludge microbial communities of municipal wastewater-treating anaerobic digesters from Japan - AD_JPNMR1_MetaG (SPAdes) (version 2) | ecosystem: Engineered > Bioreactor > Anaerobic...
CATTTATATTGATATTTTAACCTTTAAAACTTTTTTATTATATGCTTTCCATCCATATTTTATAATATATTTCATAATTATCTTCGAAAATCATTATGCTTTATCTTAGTTATAATTCTATGACCATACCTATCAGACATTTCATAGAGCGGCTTTGCCACAACACCTTCAGCCATAAAACTACCAAATAGTGATTGCAACCCGCCTTTTACTATATCAATAATATCCGTTAACGGCGCACAGGCTACTATCGGAACACGCATAATCTCAAACTCTTCAGCAGTTCTGGTAAGCTCGTCATCATCAACAAATATATATTTACTTCCCCTTCTGTATACCTTGTCAAATAGTATAAAATCCTGCTTGTCTGAGTATAGCTTCCCTTTTTCTTGAATGCCTTTGCCAAAACCTTCACCGTATAATATAATATCAGTCTCGTACTTTTCAAACTTTTCCGGTGGGAATAGCTCATGGAGTCGCATCGATAACATTCCCGGAAGCATAGCTTTATCTGTTCGTCCCGCAAAAACAACAATCTTTTGCTCCGCATTCCACATTACCCGTATGTTCATACCATCTATTTTTTCCGTTGCAATCCAATCTACGTTACGCAAATAATTAAATTCATCAAGCCTCCATGCTCCTTCAATAAACTTAAAATCTTCGCCTCTCTTAAACACGCTTTTAATCTTTGGATATTCTAAAGAAAAATAATCCATAATGATCCTCCTGTGAACTACCACCCGCTGAAGCGGGTGGCTTCCTGGTTCGATGAGTGAGTAACCCCACTCTCCCCAGGCGTATACGTTTCTGGCGTTCCACCAGTACGTTCGGCACAGCCGAAAATTTCAATGTTGATGGCGGCGTTTTTGTCGCGGTCATGGGTTGCGCCGCATTCAGAGCAAACCCATTCGCGCTCGGACAACCGCAAGTCCTGATAGATGAAGCCGCAGACATGACAGCGTTTTGAGGACGGGAAAAAGCGATGGATTTGGTGAAAATCCGTCCCGTACCACGCGCCCTTATAGGTCAGTTGGCGGAACAATTCGCCCCACCCGCTATCGGCAATCCGTTTGGCAAGGCGGTGGTTCGCCAGCATCCCTTTCACGTTCAGATCTTCGGCGTAGATGACTTGGTTCTCGTCAACCAGCCGCCGACTAAGTTTGTGCAGGAAATCCTGACGGGCGTTTGCCACCTTTTCGTGCTGGCGGGCAACGCGCAACCGCGCCTTCTCTCGGTTATTCGAGCCTTTCTTGCGGCGTGAAAGCGACCGCTGTAACCGCTTCAGCCGTTTCTCGGCTTTCAAAAGATGACGGGGGTGTTCGACCACCTCGCCTTTAGACGTGACCAGAAACGACTTCAATCCAACGTCTATGCCAACCTCTCCTTGCTTGGGTTGGGGTTCAGGCAATTCTACCCGACAGGCGAGCATGGCGAAGTAGCGTCCTGATGCCGTTTTCCGTATCGTCACGTTGCGAATTTCGCCGTCAATCGGACGATGCACGACCATCCTCACTGTCCCGATTTTCGGCAACGTCAGATGATTGCCGTCCACCTTGAAGAATTGCGGAATATGGAAGGCTTGCTCACCGCGCTTGGATTTGAAACGCGGGAATTGCGCCCGCTTGTTGAAGAAATTATTGTATGCCGTATCTAGGTCGCGCAAAGCGTGTTGCAACGCCTGCGAATTGGCTTCCTTCAACCATTCGTACCCTTCGGCTTTCTTGAGTTGGGTAAGGGCAAGGGCAGTGTCGTGATAGGTCAAGCCCTTTTTGTTTGGATCGTCCTTGTGCGCGGCGTAATAGTCAATTCGCGCCCGCAGGAAATGATTATAGACAAACCGACAAGCCCCAAACTGCCGCGCAAACCTTTCTCGCTGTACGGCATTGGGATAGATGCGGAATTTGTACGTCTTCATCACTTCCATACTTACAATTATATCATGTTTTTTGTAAGATACAAGGTCTTTTTGCATAAGCCCGCCATTCATCCACCCGCTGAAGCGGGGTGGTTTTCTGGCGAATTTCCTATAAGGCGTTCGTCGCATTCTTCCGCCGCTTGAAAGCGGGTGAAACGCCGGGCTTTCCGCGCTTCAAGGGGCGCGACCGCTTCCGCAGCCTGGAATACCGGCACGGCGACGGTTGCAAGCTGCGGCAGGGCAAGCGCGTGATGCTCTACATCCAGAACGCGGGCGAGGTCAAGGTTAAGTATCACCGCCCGCTGCCTGACGCCGCCGCGATTAAGCATGTGGTCATCAAGCGCCGGGCGCATCGCTGGTACGCCTGCCTGATGCTCGACCTGCCCAACCCGGTCGTGCCGGAGCATCGCGGTCCAGTGGTCGGGATTGACATGGGATTGAGCCACTTGCTGGCGCTCAGCGACGGGACGTTGGTCGAAAACCCGCGCTGGCTGCGCCAGAGCCTTGCCCAACTGCGTGTTGCCCAGCGCCGCCTTGCTCGCAGGCAGAGGGGCAGCGCCCGCCGCCGCAAAGCCGCCGCGCAGGTTGCCCGACTGCATGAGCGCATCGCCAATCGGCGCCGCGACTTCTGGCACAAGCTCACGCGCCAGCTGGCCGACACCTACTCGCTGATTGCCCTCGAAGACCTCACGCTCGCCTTCATGACGGCCAATCACCACCTCGCCCTCAGCGCGCATGACGCAGGGCTGGCAGAGTTCCAACAACTGCTTGCGTACAAGGCTGAAAGCGCCGGTACGCAGGTCGTGACCGTGAACCCTGCCTACACCTCGCAGGCGTGCTCCGGGTGTGGTGTAGTCGTCAAGAAGGATTTGAGCGTTCGCGTACATGTATGTCCTGACTGCGGTCTCACGCTTGACCGTGACGTGAATGCCGCTCGGAATATCCTGATGCTTGCGGTCAACCCGGCCCGGACGGGGCCGCCAGAGCGTAACGTGGCCGGTCACGGCGAGCGTGCTCTGGGAAGCTCCCCGCTTTAGCGGGGAGAGTCGTCACAGTCTATTATACCATCAGTTTTCCTTTTTTCTCTTTTGCTTGTTTTATGTCTTCTGTTGTGTTCTCTTTATGATGATATTATGGAAAAGGAGGGACTCATGAAAGTATGGAACGGAGACATTATAGTGGAGCACCGCGAAGGTATCGTAGTTGCAAGTACCGAAGCGGTGGAAGAGGTATACATAAGCGTTGTCTACGACGCACGGGAGAAGCTCTTCCACGCAAACATCTATGAGGAAAGGCTGCGATGGACAGCACCGAGCCTCGAAGCGCTCGAGCGGATGATTCCGAAAGAGATGCGCTGGAGCTTCGAACCACTAATCGAAAAGATCGCAGCAGAGATGGGATAACTGCCCGTCTCTTTTTTCTGCCAGCGCGCGATGCTGTCAGGGCAGCTGGCCAGCAATGCACGCTTCTTCTTTCTCTTCGTTTGTTCCTCTTCTTTATGATGAATCTTTTTACTAAGGAGGCATTATGGACACAATGTATCTAAAGCGGGATGGTAGTACCCTATACGGTGAGTTGCCCGACAGGGGGAAGGTCATCAAGGTGGTCTTCGACGAGATACTGGTCGGAGACCGAAGCTACGTAAAGTTTCCGATACGGTGTGCTGAGGCATACGTGTCGGGAGAGGTTATTCGGGTGGTACCGTCGTATATCAAGGACGTGCACCTGGCGTGGGTACATGTCTGCCCGATAGCCAATCCCGTCGCTGAAACAGCAAGCGAAGACACCCAGATTGTAATGGCTGCAGTAGACGAAGAGTTTCCCCGTTGCGGCAGTGCTAAGATGTGGGTCATGGCAAACAGCAGCAATGGAGTACCCGCACTCATCACGATAGAGCAACAGTTCGAGACATTCCTGGAGCTCGACTGAGGAGGCTGGTATGAGAACAGGACAATCATTGCCACTGGGAAAAGACGTTGCCTGCATTACCGGGAAAGGCTATGTGGGACTGTTTGAGTACGGCGGCAGCCGTGGCTCACACGGCGAGGCGTACATTATCTGCGACAAGGGCGGTAAGCCAAAGACACCCATTGCCCTGAAGCACGAGGTCAACGGGCGCCACGCCCTGTTCATTGCCAATCACTCAGACTACGTTATCCGGTGTCTGAGGGACGGCAAGCGGGTGGCTATCTGGATTGCCACAGAGATTGACAAGGTACAGAATCCCAATGGTACAGTAGCCACCGGCATGATTAAGTACTCAGTAACCGGCAAAAGCGTACCCAGCTTGCCGAAGTTCCTGCGGCCGGCAGTCAAGGCTGCAATCAGGAAATCGCGGGCGCTTTACTGTAAAGAAGCCTGCTACGTACCCGGGAAGGTACCATGGTATCACCGGGTAGCAGACGCACTTACAACATTTATAGGAGGGAATAATGAAACCATATGATCACAGCAAGAGCAAGTACTCGGAAGCGATCGGCATTGACTATGAGACCGATCGCCGCAATGCACTCGCATTGTTTGACAAGATCTCGCGAAGGCTTTCTGCAGACGATGTAGACCGAAACAGTATCAGGAACGGTGAGATGGCACGCGAGATTATTGAGGAGCTGGACTTGAGCAACCGGGAGCTCGCTTCCGCGTGTCTTCGCGTACTCATGAACAGCACTGACAGGGAAGATATCATGCAGGTCATCGCCATGAACGTGATTGCCCTACTGTACCTTGATAGAGAGAGAGCATTCCCGGTCGCCCTCACCGCAGCACGGATCATTCACGATATAATCACCGCCGACAGCTACTCCGAGGCGTGCGAGAGTATCGAGAAGATCATCGCTGAAGGTTGCGGTGCAGAGGTCTTGACCACAACCATCACGGCGGTAGTCAACAACGCGATAGCCATATCAGCGTCAGAAACCGCAGATGAGCTGAAAGGCGTCATCATTCAGTAGTCAATGGCGTGCAGTACACGTACAAGGGTGTACTGCACGCCTTTTCTTCTTACTGTTTTTCTATCCTTCCTTTATGATGAATCTTTTTGGTAAAGGAGGGCACTATGTACTATTTATCATTGCTCATACAGGGTAAGGGAGCTGCGAAGATTATGTCGCTCCTCAGGTCTTGCCATATCGACTACTCAGGCAGGTTCAAATCGATAGTCAAGAAACTCAAAGCAGCAGTAACTGCTTCGGAAGCCAGAATGCTACTGGGCGTTCTGGAAGAGGTGAAGGCTGAAGAAACAAAGCCGTGGCTTTTCGGGACAACGGTCCCGATGGTTATCCCGCAGGACGAGCGCGAGCGGGTCATTCGATGGGGCGTGCCCCATGACGTCACGACGTACACAAAGCGCGAGCTTGCGAGCGGGAACGCAATTATCGAGGTGTTCGACTTGCCAGAGCTGCCGTTCGCGTGGATGAGTGAGCTGTCACGCCGATATGGCGTCACTATCACCGCGCTAGCACGACAGCACGGCGAGTCATTTCCACGCTACTATCGCATCGATAGAGGCGCCATTGAGGTGCTGCCAGACCTCTCGGTGCGCTGGTAGATTGCAAGGAGGAACATATGAACCGCATTATACTGAGCAGCAAGGAATTCGGCGACGACGTCTTCCTGACCCTGACGTGGGAAGAAGACGGAACGTTAACCCTCACTGACTATTACGGCGGCGACACCTGGAGCGCGCCCAATAAGGCTGAACTCCTAGCGACGGTGCCGCGCGAACTGAGGAAAGCCGTGAGGGAATTACTCGCAGAAGTTGACAGTACCGTCTAGGACAGGCAGAAGAAGAAACACCCTGTGCATCCAGCACTGAGCGGGAGGCTTCCTACGGCTTCCCGCTATAGTGTTGGTACGCTCCGTGCGTCTCATTTTTTTCTTACTTGACAGGCTGTAGTCTGGAAACAATGCTATCTATGAAAGAAGACCAGCAAGGTCTGGCACCATAGTATAATGAGGTATGCAGTATGCCTAACTGGTGTTCGAACGTACTGATTGTTGAAGGGCCACCCGATGAAGTTGACGCATTTGTTCGTAAGAGTGAAGAGCAGGTGTTTATTGATTGGGAGAACACGTACCGTGATATGATCGCAAGAGCACGTGAAACAAGGAGCATCTTGGAAAAGCTAAAGCTTTACGTGCTTGCTTCAAGGCACAAGCAAGAGAACAGCTCCATTGGCATGTTTGCTGCTCACTATCCGCCACCAGACTTTGTTGTTACCCTCGGTCATAGCGACTTTGGTTATGAGTGGTGTTTCGCGGAATGGGGGACAGAGTGGGACGTTGAGCCAATAGTCACTTACGATAAAGGGAGCTCAAACGCTCGTTTCTGCTTTAAGAGCGCGTGGGCACCGCCAATCAAGTGGCTTGAAGTTGTGTCACAAAAGTGGCCACACCTTCGGTTCACTATGGGTTACTACGAACCGGGCATGGGCTCCTACGGCTACACCGTGTTCGAAAATGGTATCTGTACCGATGGGGACAGCAACGAAACGGAGCTCCACCATGACTGTCTTGATGAGTGGCTGGATAAACCAATCCGCAACAGTGAAGACTTTATAAGCTCGTATCAGAAGACAGCTGCCACTGTGCAAAGAAGACCGGTGAGGTCTGGCACTATGGTGTAAGGAGGTACGTAGTATGCCCAACTGGTGTTCAAATGTGCTTATCGTCGAAGGACCGCCGAGTGACGTTAGCGCGTTTGTAAACAGGAGCACGAAGAAGGTCTTCATCGACTGGGAACATACGTACAGGGATATCGTCAGGAAAGCGCGTAAGACAAAGAGCATCGTAGGAAAGCTAAAGCTCTCTGCGCACGCCGCTGAGTACCGAAAAGAGAACAGCCACATTGGCATGTTTGCGGCTCATTACCCTCCCCCCGATGATGTCGTTGCTTGCGGTTATGACTCAGCAGGCTACGACTGGTGCGTTAAAAAGTGGGGGACCAAGTGGGATGCGGAGCCTAACATCGACTACTCTGAAGGAAGTACCAGCGCTCGCTTTACCTTCGGGAGCGCGTGGGCACCACCAATCCCGTGGCTCGCAGTTGTGTCAGGAAAGTGGCCACACCTTCGGTTCACCCTGGGGTACTACGAATCAGGTGTGGGTTTCTACGGCTACGCGGTGTACGAGAATGGCGTCCATACCGACGGTGACCGCAATGAAGCAGTGCGCCACCATGACTGTCTTGATGAGTGGCTGGATAAACCAATCCGCAACAGTGAAGACTTTATAAGCTTGTATCAGAAGACAGCTGCCACTGTGCAAGGGCTAGGTGATGGTGAAGAAGAATGACCAACCACGCTACACATTGCTACGACAGCGTCAGGCATCTTTTTACTCAACAGAAGCTGCTCAGATGCTCTGTTACGTATCTGAATCACGACACAAACATGGTAAGCCTGATAGTACAGCGCCTTGCTGAACATACGAGCTATAAGAACCCAGTACGCGTCCATGCGCTCTTACGCTCGATGAAAAGCGGAACGGTTCTCGATACCCTGCGACTTGCTCGCGAAGTATCCAGGGAGCAGTCACGAAAGGTCCTTGACGTGATGTACGCACTGTACAACCTGCCTGACTGGACGTACACTAGCGACGAGCTCTACCACGTGTACCGACAGAGCAGATGGGGCGGGGTACCAGACACCAGACCCAACACTACGCACTGGATCAGTGGGTCAAACACTACGGAGGGATTGCACAGACCTTCCTACTGCAGTGTAGGGGCTGACTTCTCAACGGTCGGTGTTCCGTTCCGCTGGCTTCTGTCTGTCGCATCGCAGTGGGACGGTATGTGGTCGCTTCGATGGGAAGAGCCTCCGCGTTTATCTACCTTTACTAATAGCGTGGATACTATCGATCAGAGTCCTATATACGGCGGCATCATAGATATTCCAGACACGAAAGATCGCACCGCTTACGTGGTTCAGCTCGGTGCAACAGAACAAAATGTCTTGTATAGCCTGCTTGACGAACTCTCATCACACCACGGTCAGAAACTCCTTGAAGAGTTCGAGTCGAGCGCTTCGAGGCTCGGTGCTGTCTATAGGCTGCGCAACACTGCGTTCATATTCACGTCAGACACGTTTGTCTACTACTATCCGCATGAGAGGATTACTATGAACAACAATGTTATCGCCAAAACAACCACTCTGGACACTGCCGCAATCATCAACGCGCTTGATGAGGGTGAACATGAGCTTCTTGAAAGCCTTGCGGCTACCCTTAGCCAGCAGTATGGCTATCCTGTCGTGGTTCGTGACTTTCGCATTGAGAACAACCACGATGACGTGATCGAGCTCTGGCTCTGTTGCGAGGAAGTTGTGCCGAATGGAGTGCTGCACGACGCTACCCGCCGCAACGTGTACAGAGGTGAGGAAGAGCACACCCTCTTTGGCACCGAAGTGCGTGTGCAAAGCGAGATTCTCTACGGCAGTACAACTGCAGGCGAGGTCATCGAGGTTATCCGCGAAGGACTCTAGTCCCTCGGTTCTTCCTGCTTCTTTTCGTTTCTGCTTCATCTTTTCCTTCTGCTGATTCCTCTTTATGATGAAAATTTTCTCTCACAGGAGGAAGCAGATGAAACAGGACGATGTCACACTACTCGTTGCCGAGGAGAACGGAATCAATCCTCGTGCAGTCTACGCCGTAGACAGCGCCGAGCTTAAGAGGATGCGCCAGCGGGACGACGTCTATACCATCGTCGGCTACTATGGCGGCATGCTGTACGTTAAGAAGCAATCTCACTATACAAGGAGGGACATATGACCGCAGGGATAGCACTTGTGTTTGAACAGACATTGAGAACGGGTACCAGGACCGTGCTTGCTAATGGGGTTGAACGATGGAAGACTGAGGAGTGGACCATCCTCAGTCAGAACAAGAACAAGCCCGGCTCACGGTTTGCCAAGCTTGCCCAGAAAGGCTACGACGTCAAGTGGCTGGTGAGCAAGGACAACAACTGGTATCTGTTTGTCAATGGCATACCAACACCGAAAGAAAGCGTGGTTGAAATCGCCGGCGACGTTACATTAAAGGAGTAGGGGGAAACCCCTACTCTTTTTTTGCGATATACTATACAAAAGGAGGCCTCATGAAACGAACCTATAGTATCACCTACGATGCAGATCATTCGCTCAGCGTTACGATCGAATCCCCCAATGTTATCGATGAGACAGCGCTGGCTAAAGTCTATGAGCTTCTCGCTCAGCTGATAGTGCCCCGCAAGTCAGACCAGTTTGACCTGCGCACGACCGTTGACACAGTGATTGCTGATGATCGCCACGACATTATGAAGCTTCTTCGCACCAACAACTCGCTGGACTTGAGCAATATCAAGCTGGATGCTATCGAGGTGACCGAGGAGCCTGATGATGATAGTAGTAGGAAGATCACTATTGGTGATGAGTCTGACGGGGACTACGAATAGGCAGTGTGACGCTCCGCTTGGGCTAAAGCCCAGCGGCTTCTTGGGCAACCTCCGCCACCACAGAGGTCATCTACCTTGTTTCTGCTGCTTCTTGTTGTTTCTCTTTCTCTCTTTGCTTTTCCATGCTATCTCTTTATGATGAATTCTTCCCTCTTCGAAGGGAAACATCACAAAACATGGAGGGTTACCATGGCAGACGTAAAAGTTACTAAAGAAGCGTACGGAACAAAGATAGTTGGAAAGGCAGGCACTATCGTTCTGTTTGACTCGAAGGTAGCACCAAAGCCCGGCGCAAAAGCCACCATTAAGTGGAACGCTTCCATTCACATGAAGAATGGATTGGAGTTCAGGGTCCCTGTAAAGCAGCTCACAGAAAGCGGTGAGGTGTTCTTTGGCTCAAGCTCCCAGAATGGGAAGCGTGTCATAGCAGAAGACTATGACAAAGAGAAAGGCATCTCCTATCCTCGAGTAGCCATACGCTACAATGACTATGAAGAGCTGATCGAGATGATCAAAGCTGCTCTGTAGTCACACTACTGCTCCTCCGGAAAGTGGGCGGGAAACCGCCCGCTTTCTTTTTTTCACTCGTACGAAAGCTTGATGCTTTTTATAACCGGCGTTGTGTTGTTCGTCGAGGCTATCTCGACCAGGAGGTAGTAGGGTGCAGCAGGTATGTTTGCATACTGGTTCGGACCGGTAACAGCAACGAACTCATTGGAGATGAGGTCGAAGCTATTCCTGTCAGGATAGAAGTAGTACTGTACCCCAGAGAGGTCTGGTGTGAACGGGGTCGCCCTCGTGGTAACCTGGGCTATCCTGGTTGCCCCTTCCGGCGGTTCGATATAAAAACCGATGTATGACTTGCGCGCGTAGATATTGTGGTAGAAGCTCATAAGTCCGATGCCAACCGACGTGCACTTGAGCACTGACGAGTAGAGCGAGGAGAGGAACGTGATGCTCATGCTGGTAGTCTTGACCGGCTCAAAGGGGATGAATGCTGCAAAGCTTCGCTCGTCATCGATCTCAGTAGCTGCAGTAATGAGTGTATGGTTGTTTCCATACAGGGACAGCCCGGCAGTATGTGTCACGTCAGCAATGGTGACCCCGCCGGCAATCGGTACCGGGATGATCTTGACAGCGTTGCAGGTAAATGAAGCGCCGGTGAATGCTACTGTCAGCGTCAGGTCAATAACCCCCGGGTCGCTGAGTGCAGCAAACCTGGCCAGATAGGGCACCTCATCAACAAGCGCGTAGCTGATATCATTTTCCAGAATGGCCCAGACGTTCGAAGCACTCTCTTTTGAAATCTCGCTGCTTCTGGTGAGCTTCACCCTCGGGTCAAGGCTCGATCCCATAACAAATAGCTGCTGCGAGCCCACAATCCCCGCACTGATATAGCCAACCTCACGGTCGCAGGTTGCCCGCTGCGCCTGCGTCGCCGAGGACGGCACGAGCGCCGTGGCAGTAAAGGGGTTGATGATGACTTCGTTGGTGCTTGCAACCTCACCAAGCAGCCGCAAGAATGCCAGGTTGGTCATCGTGTTGCAGACGACAAGCGTCCTCGTGTCGCCCAGGAGCCCCAGGATGCGGTGGTAGATGAGCCCAAACTGGGCATTGGTGTACTCCTGGAACTTGCGCATGCGGGCAGAAGACACAATGTGGCTTCTCCCGGGTTCAGTGAATAGGCTATCGCTTCCCATAGTTTTTTCCTTCAACCTATTATACCACATGCTATTAAATGTTGTTGACACCTCTTCTTTTTCTGGAAGTATTGATACTATACCCGCGCAGGCGGGCCACGAGGAGGGAAGCAATGAGACGGATACTGGCACTTATCGCGGTGTGCATTTTCCTGGTTGGCTGTACCAAGCTCTTCAGGTTCAGGTACCGCTTCAATGAGCATTACTGGGGGATTTACTATCGGATGTCTGAAACCAAAGACCCGAAACTCAAGCCAGCATCCCAGAAGGTCCTCTTCCCCGAGCTTGACAAGGTGCTCGGCGGTCAGGATATCCGGGACTTCCAATTCGCACGCAGCGATGTTGTCAAGATGACCACCCGGTACTACCTTCGCAGGCTTGCAGGAACGTACACGATTGTTTATGCAACCGCTCTTGACGTTAAAGAGTCAATTACGCGCCGCATGATCGACGAGCTCTACTTCAACCTCTCGCCGTCTGGTTCCTTCGTTATGTATGACCCCACGAGAAGGAAGATGGTCGGCGGTGAGATAACACTGGTAGAAGTCGCTGCTAGCCCGCGGGATATGATCGTGTATATGAAGGGGAGCGTGCCAGCCCCCTACTATGGAAGCTACCGTGTCGAGATCACCCTCCGCTACCATGAAGGAGGACTGGTCGCCATTAGTGGCCACCCGATACTTGGCAAAGAGTCACGTTTCATCTGCTTCTTTGATCCACTGAATATACCGGAGGGAATATGAACGAGCAACACATGTGGAAAGTCTTCTTTGATGGGGGCGCAGCCCCAAACCCTGGCACAGGCTCATGCGCCTATAAAGTTACTAATGGCGAGAAGACGTACATGGAAGCCTGGAGGCTTGAAGGGACACATACCAACAACCAGGCTGAGTGGAAGGCGTGCCTTGAAGGCATCCGGCGGGTACTTACCGAGGACCCCAACGCCGAGTTTGTCACGATCATTGGTGACTCTGAGCTTGTCATCAATCAGCTTGCAGGGTTTTACACGGTCAAGAAAGCAACCCTCAGGGAGTATTACAACGAGGCAATGCAACTTATCAGGAGTAGCAAAGCAAGATTCAGTTTTGTCCACTGCGCTCGGGAATTAAATGAGGAGATGGACGAACTTTGCAAAAGCGTGAGGTGATGTATGTACCTGTGTATCGAAAATGACGGTGAAATCACACCTGAAGCACTGCACCTTATGGGAGCTTCAGTCAAGGACACCTCGAAGAGCATCGGGATGTTCGGGACTGGTGCGAAGTACGGGATCGCAACGCTGGTGCGTGAAGGTATCGAGGTTATTGTCTATGGGGGCACCCGCAGTTTCACGTTTGAGACACGGGAGAAGAAGTTCCGCGACAAGGTGTTCAACCAGATTGTTATCAGGACCGGGAAGCGAACCATCAGCACCTCGATCACAGCGGAGATGGGGAAGATACGCTGGAGTGTCGATAAAGCATTGCGTGAGCTCATTTCAAACGCACTGGATGAGGGAGGCGCTTCGTTCTTAATCGTTGAAGAACCGAACGGTGAACGCGGCAAGAGCAGGGTGTTCGTTCGCCTTACCGAAGACGTGCGAGCTTTCTGGGATAAGAGGGAGACCCGATTCACTCACTTCAGGAGTGGGCCAATCTATGAGAACAAGCTCGGGCAGCTCTATACCCGGAGCGATGAGGGGATGGTACGCATCTACCGGCGCGGGGTTCTTGCTAATGAGTTTGAGGGCGAGGCCCGCTATGACTACTCATTCAACGACGTGGAAGTAAACGAGGAGCGGGAAGCAAGCGTTGCCAGTGCTAACATTGAGTTTCTTCACATGATTGACAATTTCCCGGCCGATATGAAGATTGATATCGTGAAGTATGTATCAGATCACCCCAGGAGTTTTGAAGCGGATTCAGCATACTCCTGGCACGTCGTTTCACCATCATGGGAAGAGGCTATCAGCGGCTGGCTTCTGGTGACCCCCGAAGAGTACGAAGTATACCACGAGTACCTGGAGTGGCGAAACCCTGTCATTCTTCCGACATCATGGGTGAACATGCTCGCGCATGTGCGCGGCGTACTCAGAGTCAAGAATGTACTCAGCGAGTTTAACCTGGCAGGGTGGGTTATTGAAAAGCCAGACAGGTATACCGAGGATGTAATCAGGCAGGCTGTTGAGTTCCTCGCATCCCTGGGATATCCTATCACCCGTGAAGACATCATCGTTGCATCAAACTTCAGGCCGGAAGCACCGTATGGAGCGTTCATCGATGGGAAGATCTACGTGAACACAAAGTCGGTGCGCAAGGGGCTTGACGAGACGATTGACACAGTCATTCATGAGCTTTTTCACAAGCTCAGCGGCTACGGGGATAAGAGCCTCGAGTTCGAGCAGTACCTCATGCGTGAGATCGTGTTCCTGCTCAAGAGATTACACCACGCTACAGGAGGGAAAATATGATCGTTACGACTGGTGCCACTACCATTGCGGTAAAGGCAATTAACTTTTTGTGTGAGCTTTCAACACATGAGCATATAAGAGCAGCATTCCCCGAGGAGGTTGCAGAGTTCGAGGGTGTTATCGTCCCCGTGTTCCTCGCCAAACATGCAGTGGACAGGGGGTTCATCGAGGTCACACGCGAGTGGTACGCGGTGGTTGAGTTCTCACCCTACCGGATCATCGCGATAGCTCCGACTGAGCAGCAGCTCACCAGCATCGGAATTGCAAGACCAGAGAACAGCACGGTTATCGAGCACTGTCGTGAGCAGGTACTTTACCACTCGTATCAGGTAGGGGATGACGAGGTACGGGTACCTATCACCAGGCGACTGGAAAGCGACGTCCGCGGGACTTCCTATGCGGTGTTCAGGAAAGCTACGGCAGAAAACGTACCAACGACGTCGCAACCATATGAGCATAGCGAAGCACGCCCTGAATATTGGGAAAACACCTATGGTGGTCTGGTGGAGCTCGTTGCAGCATATAAGCTTACCTAGGAGGCAGTGATGAAGGCAGCTGCTATCCTTCTGCTCTTGTTCAGCACCAACCGCAGCGGGCTCGAGGGTTGCTACCAGGAAATCAAACCGCCTGCACGCACTATCATCATAGAGAACAACGCTATCCAGTTCAATGGGTATATCTACTTGATCCGCAGGGTCGGCGTATATACGGTCGGGAAAACCATGACCTATTTCATCACCACAGAGCCAGGTGTCCTGTGGACGATCAAGGTAGCCAATGGCTACTACCTGTTCACGGTATATGATAGAACAACTGGCGGGAAGGTAGCGGAGCTCACAACCATACGGAGGTAACCTATGCAATTCCTCAAGACAGTGGGTGAGGTGATACTTGTTGTCGTGTTGCATCTTCTGTACTTTATCTTCTTTCTCTTTTCGCTATGGACCGGCGCATGGGCTATCTTTCTCATTCTTGTCATCATATTCATCTTCTATAACCAGCGATACCCTGAAGAGTAGACACATGTAAGTTGAGGTACGAGTATGGAACCAATTCTCTCAGTCAGGCTCCCGGACGGGAAGCTCTTTGAGATACATATCGACGAAGACCCTGAGGACCCACGCACGTGGGATAACTTCGGCACGATGGTGTGCTGGCACCGGCGCTACAGCCTCGGTGACAGGCATGACTTCCAGACCCCCGATGACTTCATGGAGTGGTGGGAAGAGAACGGCAAAGACGGTGTGCTGCTTCCTCTCTACCTCTACGACCACTCGGGGATAACGATGAGCACGAGCAGTTTCAGTTGCCCATGGGACTCTGGGCAGGTGGGATATATCTACGCAACTGCTGACCGGATCATGAAGGAGTTCGGACCACCTGAGCCACTTCTTTGTAGGATAGCTAACCGACCATCCCAGGAGATGCTCGAGAAAGCGAAACGGTTGCTTAGAAGTGAGGTAGAAACCTATGACATGTACATCCGGGGCGATGTGTATGGGTTCACCATTAAAGACGAGAATGGCACGTATAGCGACTCCTGCTGGGGGTACTACGGTGATATCAAGGAAAGCGGCATCCTTGATGAGCTAACCCCCGAAGGGCGTGAGGCTGTGCTTGCTGAACTTTAAGGAGGTTGGATATGGATATAGCATCACTGTTCCTGCAGGGGCTGCTCGTGTATGAGTTGAGAAAAGGATGTGGACCTGTAGACACTATACCACCATCGCCAGTGCCACTATCAACGTACGGCCTCGTGCTCGATGATAACCGGATACAGGTTAAGGGTTCATTCCCGACGCTGAGGGACAAGGAGATAAAGCCCATGACAGTCAGCTCCCCCGCTATCTATGAGGCATGGCCAAACAGCGAGGATCCCGAGATCATCATCCGCCACCGGGTGACCATGACTATCGAGGAGTACTCGTGGTCCCGGGAGGAAGTTTCAAAGGCCAAAAAGCACTACGTCCCTGACCCGGTCTTCCCGCTGCCACGCAGCTGCTTACAGCTCCAATTCTGGTACCATATCGAGGTAGTCAAGGTGAAGCCATCGGTAAGCTACGAGCTTCTGGCAGATGGCATTATACTGAACCCAAAAAACACGCCGATCAAGCGCAAGGAAAGGATGGAGGCTGAAAAGGAGAAGGGGCATAAACCAACGCCACCACTATCGACCATGTGGAAGGTGGTGTACTACGATGGCAATCTCCTCTCGTGGAAGGCGAACGAAATAGCGGGGAAGCGTGTCATCCCCACAAGCTTTGAGACAGTCCTGTACTTGGTAACCACGGAAAATAGCACCCAGTGGGGGCTCGACCCCAAAATGCAGTGCATACCTGTTCGCGTGGTAGTGCCTGAAGAGGTTCAGCTCCTCTATGGGCTATTCAAGAAGCACCGCCCGGACGCAGCAGAGGAGTTCAACAAGCTCTACGGTGAGAGCATCTTCCTCAACAACCGGTACACAGATGAGGACATCGAGAAGTTCAGGCAGCAAGCATTCCAGCTGGGGTGGTAACACCCCACCATCCCCCGTCGTGGTATAATAGGAGCAACTATACCGCGACGGAGGAACTATGGAACTCATCATCGGCCGCTCTATTCCCTATCGCCCCCAGTGGGACAACACCCTCTACCCAGCTTCAACCTGCAATACCACCTCAATGGTCCACGCACTTGAAGTCAGCGGCATCAGCTTCTCCTACCCTGAGGGCATGCAGCCTGAAGACTACCTGACCAGCATCCTTGAGTCAAAGGAAGCCTACTCGCGGCTTGCCAAGCTCTACAAGTGGGCAGTTGGCAAGTATCCCCCGCGGCAGGTCCACGCCATGCTCTCGTGGGCAGTTAACGAGAAGCTCGTGGGTGCCCCTTGTACGTTCTTTACCACCAACGCTACTATCCAGGAGATGATCTACCACCTGGTGGCAACGCGTACTGCACTCGTCGTCGGGACAGACTTTACCAGCTACGGTCACATCGTCACGGTTGTCGGACTGGCTACCGCTCAGGAAGACATCATGCAAGCACAGTCACCCCGCGATGTGAACCTCGAGGCGATATCAAGCATCATCGTCAACGACTCGTGGGGCAACTACCTCACCGGGTATAAAGACCGCAACGGCTTCAACATCCGTGTTCCGTTTCACACCTACATTGCCAAGACCAGGACACCGGGTAAGCTGACCGGCAAGTGGGTCCACTTCTTCTATCTGGATGAGGTCCCATCATACTTAGAGCATCTGGTGTAAGCTATGGCGCTCCCGCAACTTTCCCCCATATACGATGAAGGCTATCATACCGGCGCGGACGTCTCCGTGTTTATCGGTCCGCTCTGGGTTGAGGAGGCGGTATCCATTTACCTTCGCACTGCAACGAATGATATTGTGGTGTACCCCTACTCAGATCCCCACTACAGCCGCTCGCTGGTAGGCCGCTACCTCATGCAGGGATCGCTGACCATAAATGTGACAGAGCCAGACTATCTGCTCCGGCTCATTGAGGTCGCCAAGAATGAGTCCATTACCGAGAGCGCACTGCGAGAGCTTGTTGAAAAGCGTAAGGCTGTTTTCCAGCAGACATTAACCGATCGGCTTCTCAGTACCTATTCCGAACGAGGATCGATAACGATTGGTGGTAGTGAGACAGATGAGGAAAAGCTTCTCGCCTACATCACTGAGTACACCGAGCGGGTCACCAGGGAAGTTGAGCTCATGAGCGTTCGTTACACCGATAGCGGGAAACGAATCATCGACCCACGGACGTTTGAGCTTACCATCATCTCAGGGAAGCCCGGGAGCAGGGTGGAATCGATTGAGATATTCCAGGACGTCAAGATAGTCGGTACCGAGCGGGTAAGTGAGAACAACGACCAGACACAGACAGTCACCTATTCTATCATCGCCCGGCGCAAGCCACCACTGGTGACCCGAAAGCCTAACCCGAAGGCAAAGATTACCAAAGCATCATTCGTTACCGAGAACATCCTCGAGGTCACTCAGACGCTCTGTAGAAAACTGATCGACCAGATACTCACAACACCTGAGTTGCGGTGTGTGACATCGGTAGCACGGACAGCAGAGATGCTCAACAATCCATACGTCGGGTATATCGGCGATGTATCTCCGAAGTCGCGATTCTACGGAAAACATGCGTCATACCTGGAGCTTGTGTGGCAGGTTCGGCTCCCGGCTACTTATACACCTGACATCACGAAGGGAAACCTTCCGGCAATTTCACTGCTCATGAACAAGGACGCCGGGGTCACCGAGACAGAGACGAGCATGAGCCTCAAGCTCCCGAAGTTTGAAGGTGCTAACTGTTGGGCATTCTCAAACGCCTACGGCAGGCTGGCCAGTGTCAATAAGGACCTGACCCTTGAGGGGCTTTCGGCCGCTGCCAGCGTCGTCATCACGCCGCTTGAAAGCAGGGACGGGATGGGCACGCTCTATGCCCCCCGAAAGCACATTACCGGGTTTGGTGTAGGCTCACTGGTTCCTCCCCAGCTGGTCGACCCTACGACGTTTGGATACACCGATGACCTCCTTGATGATCTGACCGCATCAACCCTGTGGGCAAATCCGTTCAACATCCGCGCATGCTCCCATAACGTGGGCACCCCCGCCTACGTTGAGAAAGCCGAAGAGCTTACCGAGCTCGTACAGCCTGTCTACACGTACGGCATTATTGACAAGATCGAGATATCTGAAAAAGGCATCACGCTTTCTGTCCCGGTGCCCGTTGACTTCAAGAACCTTGAGAAGAAGACCAACGAAGCGCTTCTCGCTTCCTCAGAGAAGCTCAAGGAAAGTGAATCAGAGTATACCATCACTATCGACCTTGATGGCAAAGTAACGACAACCGATCCTCTCATCTACCCCGACTTCGATATCGCGCTTACCTACCTGTGGACAACGGTCGATGCTACTGACATTCCTACAGAAGAAGACCTTATTACCAGCGAAAGCCCTGCGTTCGGTGTCTTCACTCTTGACCTCGTGGCACCAGAACAGCTGAGCAGCTTCAACCGATACCTCAACGTCTTTCCCATCGTGTTCCAGTCTGTCCCCCCGCTTGAGATGATAAGCGGATCGGTCGAATGCTGGGACGATGGGGCTGGTGGGTATGATCACGTCTTCACGGGATCGCTTCCTGATGACTACCTTGACAGTGTCGATGGGCTTGCTGATCTGCCAACACTTGTGAAGCTCCAGAGTGTCTGTGCATTTACCATAGACTACGATGTAACCTTTTCAGGGATTGCTCACCCCTACTATAACCTCGACGGCTGCTTCTTCATGACAAAGAACGTGAAGACCATGGGGTCATACCAGTGCCCTCACTGTGATCAACCTGTCAAGTACTGGAAGATAAAGGATCTCCCCGCATACGCCCACGTCCTATGGATTGCCATCAGCACACCGATAAAGCGGGTCAAGGACAGCGAGCAGACTGAAGAGCGCGGAGTCAAGGTTGTCCACGATACAACCATGCGGCGTGCGCGCATAGCTGAGTTCTACAACATTGTGCGCTGTGACAGCCGCGCGTACGATACCCAGGTCATGGACACTGCCGGCACTATGTTTGTCAAGGGGCTTGGCGAGATATGGCATGACATCCTGGACACTATCAAGGCAGTGTTCGGGAGGATCGGTACTGTTGACCGGACCATTTACGGCTTCACGTATCCGATAAAGGCTTCGATGGGGCGGATCGCGCAGATGTTCTCATCATACACAATCGACATTAATGTTACCGAGCTTGTTGACCAGATATCGCAGTGCACTATCGATACGAACTTCACTGGCGGCCCGCAGGGGAAGATTGACATAGAAGGCGTAGCACCGAACGATCCCGTGACCCTTCTTAACGCACTCATTCACTCCAGGAACCGCGCGGGCAAGCCTTTTGTCGGTGGCATCGATGGCGCCAATGCAAAGCGGGAAATCGCGACTATCGTACGGAACGTCCTTACCGAAGCGCTTTCGCTCGGTGCCTATGAGATCATTACTGAGAACGAGAAGACAGGCGATGTGAGTGTACGCCGGCATACCCTGCGCACCTTGCCATCGCTCGTCTGCTATGGATTAACTGATGAAGGCTATCGGGTGCTCACAGAAACAAGCCAGCAGAGTCAACCCATTGTACTCGACCACTACCGCAAGGAGGAGAACAATCAATGAGTCGTTCAAACGACGTTGCTGACCTTGACAATCTTGAGAACGGTTTTACCGTAACCCCGTGCCTGAGCTCAGCAGAAGGGTATCTTCTGCTTCTCTACCCCAATATTGCGCCAGCTATTCCCCTCATGTACCTTTCGCTGAGGTCAACCGAAGAGTCGCTGGAGATGTCGCCGACCGGAGACGGCGGGTTCGAATTTAGAGCACCAGCCCCCATAAGCGAGGGGGATGTCACCATTACCGAAGAGCACAAGCCACTCTACTACCCGGCAGATACTGACTGGCAGTGGTTTGTCTGTACCATACCGATCTCATCTGAGTGCACTGATGATATACAGGTTACGTGGGACGTACCATTCTTCATACCTGCCGAGTCGTCAATGGGAGATGTCTCGAACCTGTACGAGACAATCAGCCATGGCATACTCACCATGATCAACTCGAGCCTTTCCGTGTGGGCCAGTGGCTCGCCTGTCACGTTTGAGTCAAGCTTCGCGCCGCGAAGCGTGCTGGCATACCTGAGTTCGGTAGCGTCTGTAGATAGCGATGTTGAGCATCCATTCACGTACGCCGAGGAAGGTAAGGAGAATGCAACCAACGCAATCCTGGCTGGCTACACATCTGTCGAGGACATCATCCAGAAGGGATTTGGTATCGCCAATAACGAGAATGCTGCGTGTGGACAGTCACTCATCTACGTGGAATCAGATGGTGGGGTCCCGCAGCGTGCCTATACGTCACGTGAGCTTACCTCAAATATTGTCAAGGAGATCACTGTTATCGGCAGTGACCGGGCTCCGAACGTCTACGCTACGCTCAGCTTTGCTGTTGAAGGAGACCTGCAAACACCAGCATGGCTGACAAACGGTGCCACCATAACAGAAGCGCCCGAGCTCAGTGCATTCGACGTACTGGTTGTCAGTGGCGATGTCTTCCCGAGCACTGGCATCACGCCGTGGGAAACGACTGATAACAGCGTCATGCCTGTCCCTACAGGGATTACCCTGTATGACCAGCGCCCACCATCAGTCTTCTTTGGCGAGTTCATGCTCCAGGGAGTGAATGTGATATACAATCCTTTCTCCCCAGAGGGATATACCTCGCTACTCATGTCATTTTCAGGGCATACCAGTATCGTTACCCGCTGCTTCTGCCAGGATGGGGTCATTGGGGACTACAAGTGCCCCGAGTGCCTTGACCAGAAATTCATCCCCTGTCCGCTGTGCTCAGGCACTCAGCCCTCCCCTGCTGCGCTACGGTACCCCACTGCTCCCGTAGCAGGGAGCGAACTGTGCCCGATGTGTGGCGGGGCTAGAGTGATAACCTGTCCATCATGCCACGGTGAAGGTGGTGTGGTTGGAACCCCGTGCCCTACCTGTAGCGGGGCAGGGGTAGCGTACCGACAGGAGCTTCCCGACACGCCAGTACAGAAGATCGCGGTAGCTGGCTCCTCGTACGACGAGTATCACCACGTCCGGCTCATTACCCTGACAAAGCCTCTCTCTCCCGGCAAGACGTTCAGCATCATGCGCACGCGTGACGGGGGTGAAGAGCTTATACCCCATACTGTCACGACAAAGTACAAAGGAGACGTGCAAACGGTCGCGAAGATTAACGATACAACTATCTCCATTCACCTGTCAGTTTTGGACTATGGCGCGCAGCCGTGGGAACTGTCCGTGTATACATTCTCTCAGGATGCTGAGACGACAGCAGACACCGGGTTTCTATATACAACAAACCCGGCTGAGCTTATCCCCATCGAAGGGGCCGGTATAGCGGAGGTCGGTGACTTTTACGCTACCGGTGGCTCAAAGCCGATCACAATGCCACCCGGTCTCAGCACCCTCGATATTCGCCAAGGCTACAAGATGGAGACAGAGCTCGCGGATTTCCTGAACGAGGAAGGCTTTACGGACCTGTACAACGCGTCAAAAGTTTACCAGAGCAGTGTTACACACGCGCTAGAGAAGATCGCACCCCTGCTCCCCTGGGAGATAGAGACGCTGATCACACCATCGCTCGATAACGCTATTGTCGCTATAACTGAGTACGGTGAGCCACTGGATGTTAATGAAGCAATCGCTGCAGCCGAAGGAAACCCTATACTGCTCACGAAGCTGGGCGTATATCAGGCTGTCAACCCATCACGCTACTACCGGGCACAGGTTGTCCCGACTGCGACCCGGATCGAGCCGCACCCAGAAGCCCACGATAGAGAGACAAAGCTTGGCTCACTCGCAACGACTGCCACGATGCGTCCTCTCAGCGGCGACCGGATAAACCTCTATGCACCACTGCTCTCGTTCAATCCATTCACTGATGGTACCCAGCCGACTATCGGTTCCCTTCTTGCCCGGGGGTTCACTGCTGCACTGGGAGTCTCACAGGACGGAAGTTATGTCAACACGCTCCTGGATAGCGCTAACAAAGGGTTGCGTGCCCTTACTGCTGCACTTGATGAGCTCACTTCGTATACCATCCCCGAGCTCGTCGGGTCAACACTCAGGATTAACGGTACGCCTCTTGACAACATTGTCGTTACATCAACTGACGGTCCTGAAGAGTATCTCACTATGCTATCGCTGAGCGATGACGCAAAGAACGTAAACCCTGAAGCCGACCCACCTGACCGGATAAGCACTCTCTACCAGGAGCTTACGAGGATAGTCGACTGCGCTTCTCGCCTTGCAACGACATACCTCGAGGAGGACGGCGATAATCTCCTGCTTGTTGCAAAGACCGGTAGCACGCATCGATGGATTGCTGTCTCGAAAGACTCACTCAAGGTAGGGTACCAGGGGCATAACCTGGTGAAGCTGCTACGGTTGTTCGGAAGCCTCTGTTCACTTACCGCATACGTTGCAGCTCTGCATGTAAAACTCATCCGTGCGCGATTTGGCACTGCGTTGCCGTTTGTCTACTACCCTGGCATATCTGACGGGTCACTGAAAGAGCTCGAACTTCCGCTTGACCTCGCGCTGTTTAGCGCTGGCACAACCCCGGTCTACCCGAAAGTGAATGGGACAATGATAATCAACAGCAACGCGCCGCTGATAGCAGGACAGCGTACGCTTATCGGTGAGGAAGATGGTCTCTACTACGAGATCCGCGGGAAGATACCGGCAACAGATACTGCCACGCTTCAATGCGCCCCGCTGCTTACTGGCCCTGGAGTATGGAAAAGATCACAAGAAAACGATCTACCACACTACTCATTTGCATATGCATCCGGGGAGGTTTTCAGCAAAGAGCCGATGGCACGTATAATAGCAGATGTAAATCGAGCAGTTAACGATGCCACTGCGATCACAAAACAGTACATAACTGCCGATGCATTCTTCTATGACAGGTCATCCAAGCAATTTACTTCCGTACCGGTTATCGACCAGGGATTGCCCGCACAGAAACCCGTTCTCCTTGAGGAGTACCGACAGGCACTCCAGACAACAGTACCAGCAAGCCCCGGGGTGCTTAAAGAGCGAAAGTTTTCCATCAAGCTGTCTACTGACTCGGTCATTCCCTACCGGGACGCTTCACGGACGCTGATCACTGCATCGATCGAGGCGGATATTGACTTCCGGTCAGGGAAACCAGATGCTATCAGCGCCACTGACCTCGATAGCCTGGCTGCCCTGGCAATAAACCAGGCTATAGTTACCAACCCAACGGAAGCGGAGGAAGTCATCAAGGCTTCAGGGGAGCGCATTATCAACTTCCTGCTCAACGAGTCAGTTATCGAGGCACTCAGGTATACTAGTGCGAACAGGGTTCAGATTGCCTTTGCTGGATTTGCTGATCCAGTACTCGGTAGCAATCAGGGAGAATCAGCACTCGCGCTCTTTGCTACCGGTAACACCACGCTGATCCAGAGTTATGAAAGCGCTATCGCTGGGGCTATAGCTGCTGTCGGGTGGAAGACTGAGGAAAGCGGCTACCAGTACAACCTTGCACTATCACAACGCCGGGCTGCAGTTATAGCCGCTGCGATCATCAAGTATGTCAAAGACACTATCGAATCCAAGTCGAAAGGAAGGCTTGTCATGGGTGTAGGGGCAAGCGTGGAGGGAGCGCTCTATCCGTTCCGCTGCTACGGGTTTGGTGGGGCATTCTCCCCGGCAACAATCTATGACCGTGACAAGCTTCGCCCATTCCGCCAGACAGCAGTATCGCTGATTGGTCCCCTCGACGCAGACAAGGTGAGTACTGCAGCCATGAGCATAGGGTTCAAAGACTCGAAGCTCGGGCTTATCCTTCCACTCAGGAACACCGGTGCAGCTGCTGGATGTATAACAGGAGACGTACCGATTACCAACATAAACCCGGGGAAAGGGGTATCGGTAGCGTACGGGAAGGGAACCGCCGAGCAGTACAGGAGCTGGTATATGAACCATTTCGACAGTTTGAATGCTCTGGTCGGGAACAACCTTAGTGCCGGGAATGTCAGTAGCCATATCCTTTCGCTTGCCAGCGGAGGAAAGCAGAACATCATCCAGCCGCTGATACAGTTCGTGAGCAGGAACATCGAGTCGTTCCTCATCCGTGACAGTGGCACGGAGCTGTTCAGCACGGTATACATTAAAGTTGTGAGATAATGAAGGTATATTCATAAAGTGAGGTGTGTATGAAAGAATTGACCGAAACACCGTCTCTCGATAGAGACGCCATTATTGAAAAAGTCAGGAAGCAGTACCCTGGTATGCGGCTGTTTGCTATAAGCCACCAGTACGGTGGGCTGTACATCATCAAACAGCAGACACTCGCTGACGTCCGGGACGCGTCCACCAAGCTCAAAGCATTCGTGGAGAAGAAGATCGCCGAAGCAGGTGGTCAGAAGGCTATCAGTGCAATGAGCGAGGAGGAGCAGGTCGAATTGCAGCAGCAGATCAATGGCGAATACGCTGACTATTCAAATGAGATCGTGCTCTCGCAGTGTGTCGTCTACCCAGAGAACTTTGCCGAGCTTCTGAAAGAAGGCAATGTTCCTGGCGGGATTATCCCCTTCCTGCTCGAGCACATCATGGAAGTATCCTGCTGGGGTGAGGCAGAGGTACAGGACATATGATACACCGGGTCATACTCCGCGATAAGCTTAGGGGCACTGAGTATGTCGTGCGCTTCAGGGAGCTCTCCTACCTTGACGCACTGACGTTTGCCCGCGAGGAACGGCGCTACCAGCCGGCAGTGTATCGCTACCTCATTGCAGAGTATGTCCTCGACGTATACGAGAAAGGAGATTCCCCCCGTTCACTAGGAGTTGATGAAGTGTTCGACTTTCCCGAACACCTCATCAAGCTCATGGTCGATACCATTGTCGAACGTTCGACAGTCCTCAATGAAGAGGCATTCCTGAGCGAGGTAGAAAACCTTGGCCAGCAATCGCTCACACTCATGGGAACCTATGACGTGTTCCTCTACGTCCACCTTGGGCCTGAACTGTACCTGCAGCTTCTGACACAGCCACCTAACGTGAGAGCGCAGATGGTCGTGCTTATCGAAAAGACAACCGGCATCAATGTGAAAGAGCGGTTTGATACTGCCGTAGCAACAGGAGCTCCTGTCGATCTCATTACAACCGGGGCTGAGTACAAGAAACAGCAGCGCCGCAGGGAAAAGGGAGGCCCTGAGCCTCGCCGGCCTGTCCAGAAGTACGCGGGACGGTTTGCAGAAAACGAAGTCCCCCAGGACATTGACGAGATGATTGCTCTCTCAAAGCAGACACTTGACGAAGCAATCGCTGCAGCACAACGCGGCAAGCCAGAGCGGTTTAGCTGGAGCCGCGAAGCTGCTGAGCTTTCCAGATTCGAGCTCGAACGGGAGGCACGCCTCCTCGCACGGGAGAAAAAACCACTCACCCCAGAGGAGTAATCAATGCTGGGGCCACTCATCAGAACAGCAGCAACCATGGCGTCATACGCCGTGTCCTCTATGCTTGTCAGGAAAGGGGCTGCCGAGCTTTCGACACGAGTCGCCAAACAGGCTGGGCGAATCGCTGTCAGGGCCATGGCAAACCCTTCGGCGGTAGTGAGCGATATCGCGAAAGCGGCAGACTCCCTGTTCAACTTTACCAAGAACAACTACGTTTCCACCAGGGTCAGAAGCTGGGCATCCACACCGAAGGGTGTCACCGAGCAGATAAACTACATCCAGACATCTCGGGCACGACAGTTCGTTCACGAGATGCGAGAAGGTGTCGATCGCGCGCTTCGTGCCAGGTTTCAACCGCACCAGGTCCGTTACATTCACACTGCTATGCGGCAGGTCGGTACGGAACTGACATTCCTCCCAGCAAACTACATCGCCTACCGCTACGAGAAGCATAAGGCAATAACCCCCGAGCAACGTGAGGAGACGAAATCGTTTGCCCGCTGGTACTTCAAGGGTGGTATGTTTGCAGTCTCTATCGGTTCAGGGATAGCAATGGAAAGGCTCGGGCGAGGGATAATCAGGAAGTCAACCATGCGGGCTATCTCTGCTCTGTCGCCCCATATCAGGCGACGAGCATTTGACGCCCTGACACAAAAGAACCAGACTGCATCCGTGTTTGGCGCCATGCAGACAATCGCCGAGCGTGGTCTTGCTATCCTCGAGGCTCGCCGGAGAGTAACCGAAGGACGCGGCCTTATGTCTCTCTTGGCTACCGGAGAGCGCCCATCAACCATTGCTCGCAAGATCATAAGGGAATCAGATACTATCTACCGACAGCAGTTCGCTCCAGGTACTCGCCGGACACAGGCACAGCAACTCCAGCGTGACATCGAGGTCATGATTAAAGACCTCGAGCAAAAAAAGCTATATGACAAGCGAAGCTACCAGCCATGGGCTGTCCGAAGCGCTGTGTCCAGTGTGATTAAGGAATATCAGAAAGCATTTACCAGGTACGCTGGCTCGACCAAGTCTTGGAACAAGCTCATGCGGTTCATGGACTTCCAGGAAGGAAGTACCACTTGGCGGAGAACATATCAGGCAAAGTACGCGACGTCTACCGTTTCCTACACCATTGGTGGTGAGTCTATCGAACATATTGTCTACGAGGACCCGGCAATCTTTTCGTTCGGTGGGAGACGAGCAGACCTCGGGCTCTTCAGTGTCAGCAAGATGCGCGACCTCATGGTCCGTGGGATGCAGCGGTCGCTACCGGGGTTTGTCATTGACATGTTCTCTATGCGTGATATGTTCATGCTCAAGACAAGCGAGGAAGCGCTGCGGGCAAGTATTCATCGAACCGAGAAGGGGTCTCTCTACCTCCCAATGGGGTATAGTGGGTCACTTAGTCCAATAGTGACTGCTAAGCAGATGCTCAATCTTTCGCCAGACCAAGATGTACAAGCCAGAGCGTTTGTACATGGCCAGGCGCGCCGTTTCGGTTCCCGGCTCAGCGGGATGACCAGGGAAGAGATAGATGAGGCTATCGAAAAAGATGGCGCACGTCTCTTCATGGCATCAGCAGCCCACGGCGAGATACTCCTGAACAGCCAGGACGCTATCATTCATGCCCCGGGAGGAAAAGCGTTCCTGATGACGAAGCTTCGCACCAGACAGGGTAAACGGGGGAAGCCGTTCACTGGGTTCTTCACGCTTGGACATATCGGAAACGGGGAGTACATGACCTTCAGCCGTCTGACAAGCCAGGTCACAGATACTGCCACAAAGATCCAGCGCAGATTCCTCGGCTCCGAGCTCGTGGAAGTCGGTACTGGTGGCCACAAAATAGAGGTTGGCCCACGGCAGACAGGTATGGTTATTGACGCCCCCGGTGAAGAAGCATACGATGTCGGCCTGGTTGGGTTTGCCCGGCGGCTCGGGAAGTTCCTCGAGTACGGGCAGAGCGAGGAGCGCGGTTCACTCTCAGCATTGCACTCAATCTTCTCAAAGTTCAAAGACCCACGGTACCTGCCAACCCTCATGTCAGATGAGTACATAGGCAACCCGCAGTTTATCGAGCGAGTTGTATCAAACCGCAGAGGGATGTATGATCTTGTGACACTCATCAAAGACGAGACCAATGATGCCTTTCTTGAAACGTGGATGCGCCTGCACAAACGCTACGGCACCGAGAAGCTGGTGCAGACGTTGCATACCAAGTTTGATATGAATGGTTTTATCACCGGGTCGATGACAGCAGACGAGGCTGCTGGGCGAATCAGGGACTTCCTTGACACCAAGCTCAAGCAGCACAAAGGTATCCGCTATGTGTTCAGCAATTCGTTTATCAACCTGCGGAAAGTCCTCGCAACACTGGATGCTGCGTCAGGCAAGAGTGCCTACGAAGCAATTGGCGAATTGCCTGGAGGAAAACAGTACCGCTTTGGCCTTACCTCGCTGACCCCATCGATGATTGATGTGGCTAACAGTGAAATGCTCAAGCTCGAAGCTGCCATAGCGGACCAGACACGGTTCACCAGCCTCATCACAACTGTTGCGGTCAACAACACTGAGCGAAGCGCACTCATAGCTTCCGGGAAGCTTGCCAGGCTATCGTATGGATTGGGCACCAAGGTCCGGCAGGCGATGGAGAGCGAAGCACCCGATGCGTTTGAAGCGAGCAGAGATGGTGTCCGCCGCATCCTCGATGAGTTTTTCGGCCCGTCAACGAAAACGCGGGAAGAACTCCTCGAGTACTATGAACGCGCGAAACCACTCTCAAGTGTACTCCCATTCCCGAAGGATGTTCGCTACAAGGTCGATTCCCCTGACTTCCAGGAGATCATGGCAATATCGGATGGCAGAAACATACCCTACCGTGGCCTCATCAGTGCGCAGGCAATCGAGAATGGCTCACACCGGCCGGTTGGCGTGCTTGACATGCCAAACATCATGACAATGACACTCCTCCGAGCATTCAACAGGGCGTCAACTGAGCTCCTGGGAATCGGTATCTCGGAAGCGAAAGCGCCAACACCCAGCATCTTTGTAAAGAAGCTCGTCACAAAGCGGGTTGTGCCAACGCTTGCCGGGCTTATGTCTTACTCAGTTCTTGATCGGCTTGCTGACCGCTACCTCGATGGGACACCTCTGGGGGAAGGGCTAACCACGTTCGGGCTCAACGTCTACGCCGGTCTCAAGGTAGCATCCTTCAACATGCTGGAGGCAGCTGGTGTTACAGACCTTGCAGCATACTTTGAAGACCTGATGCCTGGGTTCATTTCTTCTCCGCTCTCGGGTGCTGTCCGTGGACTTGGCCCCGTTGCTGCTGGCATGTGGGCTGGCATGCGCTCGATGGGACCACGTGGCGGCATCATGGGAGGCATGATTGGCGGGGCTATCGGCATGCTGCTCGGAGGCCTTCCGCTTGGCATCTTTGGTGACTGGGATATCAGCAAGTCGCGTGATGACATCGTCCGAGAGCTTCAGGGACGGGAGCTTGTTCCTGTCAGGAAAGGAAGGTGGTGGGAGCTTTCTGCTGCGCCGTTTGAAGGCGGTCGTGTTCAGTACTATCGGCCGCACCTCTACGCTCTGCTTCGCTCCCGGTACAAGCAATCACCCGAGTTCAAGCAGTCAATCTTTTCCGAGATCGTCGGTGCGCTCGCACCTGACTACTATGCGGTCAAGGACTACTATTCACGTCCCTACCCGGTAACTGCAGGGCTCCTCGGTGGTATACCCATCATTGGACCGGCACTGCGAAGCGTCCCCTTTGTTGGAAAGATCCTTGGGGGAGGGATACCAATGCACGGTGGCGAAGCGTCACCCGTGTATGCTATGCGGGTAAGTGATGAATTCGGCGGGGCGCCGACTGCTGACAGCCTGGCAAACAGCTTACAGTCGGGCAGTGGGATCTTCGAGCAGACGCGCGGGAGCGGCGGATTCACGTTTCAACCAGACTACCCTGGCGTTACCGAGCGGCCAATGACTGCGAGCGATGCAGTTTTCGGGATGGGTGAAGCGATAAGCCAGCTACAAGACATTGTCGGCCTCAGGGGCTTCCTCATTGGGTCGCTTTACGAGGAGATGACCGGGCGGAAGAGCCTGCTTGACTTTGCGCCGCAGCTTGCTGACCCGTCTGATATCGGCGGGTTCAGGCGAAGCTACTGGGACTACGAGTTCGGCGGCCTTTTAGGAGCATCTGAGGTCATCCGCCGATATATCCCCCACCGCCGAAACGAGATTCAGCTGTTTAACCCGATCAGAAACACCATGCCAACCTGGCTTCCGGGCAAGGATTACTACATCGACTTCCAGCACGGTGACCCGTTCACGGTTGTCCCGCTCGGTGAAGCGCGCCTCCCGGGCGTTGGGTATGAGAAGCTCCACGATGTTGACCTTACCTTCCCGCTCCTCGGTGATGTTATCGGTGAAGAGGTTGATTCGCAGGTTGCATTCCTTCTCGGTTACCCCGAACACATGGCACCCCGTAATCGTGCTCTCGATGCTGCACGGGTTGTTGCTGAAGAGCTTGCCGCAAACGCATCCAGGGCCGGGGACCTGCTCAAGAAAGGTGCAACAATCTACAATCCCGAGTACGATTTGACTGCTCAGGTTGAGCTCATCCTTCGTGACGAGGCAGGTGGGCGTGTTCCTGTCAAAGTTGTCCCCAAAGGCTTTGCAGGTGAGAGTTCCTTGAACGCATTTCTTGTCCTCAATGATGCACCGCGCGGTATCCTCGTTGAAGTGGACCCCGAGACATACGGAACAACCGAGACAATGATTACTCGCGACCTCAAGCTCTTCGAGCGTGACCTGCAACGGGGGCTCATGAGCAGGGCAACTGCGATTGCTACCCTCAAGCAGATGGATCGGAACAAGCGCCCCCACAACCTGGCGAACGCCTATTCATGGCTTGACCGCTACCGCGTTCTCGCCGATGTTGCTCCCTTCTCCAACGAGACACGGACCGCCGAGGCAATCGTTCAACAGCAGCTCATCAGTGGCATGTATACTCCAGAGCAGGTTGGTGAAGTTGAACGGATACGCCAGCGGCTCAATAAGGTTTCGACACCCATCGAGACTGATGAGTATCGCTTCCTCAACCTCGGTGAGCATGTAACCAGGACTGCCCGCGAGCGTGACGAGTACATTGCCAATGAGTACAACTTCCTCGAGCGTACGGTCGGGGGCATGTGGGAGAGGGTGACTCACTACCGTAACCCACTTTCGACCAAGCTGCTCAACACACGCTCTGCACTCGAAGACTACCAGGAACGCTACGTCTACGGTAAGCAGCTCCAGATGTGGGAGAATCCAGTAACGGACTTCCTGGAAACATATGCAAACCGCATGCTCGCGGTAACTGACCCAATCCAGGGAGCTATGTCCCTATCGATTGGCGGAGCTGCGATGGCGTTGATTCCCGGAACGCTCGGCATGGTTGTACCAACGCCAGTTCTGGCTGGTGTGGGGGCCGCCATGGGGCTCGTTGGTTCCCTCAAGGATACGCTCCCTATTCCCGAACGGACCGAGTCTGCGCGTGACGCTCGCCGGCAGTATGACGCGCATCTCTACGTGCGGAACATGATGCTCTACCAGAAAACCCGTGACCCCTCGTACTTGGATGAAGCAAACAAGACGATGACAGCGTCACTGGTAGCCGGTAGGATACCACAAGACTCAACCCTTCGCTCCTACTTCGGAACCGCAGAAGCTGAGCTGCTTGACACTATTAGTGAAAACGTGACTGCATCAGAGCTTAACCGAGTCGAAAGCATACTGCCGAGGGAATATCTCCCGGCGTTCTACCAGAAGATCGGCAAGGCGTACCAGGGGGCAACTGAAGCTGAA
>Ga0209409_1000777_pt1 | contig 31281 bp, 17 predicted proteins | sample AD_JPNMR1_MetaG_FD_184424 | JGI IMG/M metagenome (GOLD analysis project Ga0209409, IMG submission 184424) | Active sludge microbial communities of municipal wastewater-treating anaerobic digesters from Japan - AD_JPNMR1_MetaG (SPAdes) (version 2) | ecosystem: Engineered > Bioreactor > Anaerobic...
AAACAATTCTGGTTTCGTATCTTTAAGCTTAGGGTCAGGAAGATATTTTCTGAGCCAGCTATCACCCGGGATGCAAATAATATCCCTATCATAGATTGTCATTTTATTGCGTATCTTCCACAGAGCATGAATGGCAGCCATGTCCGCTGGTTCATTGCACCACCACGACCGTACCCTGAATGCAGGCCTATCAACAAGATTCATCTCAGCAATCTCAATATCTTTTTTACCGGGAACCACCTCTCCAAAATCTCCTGGCAAAATCCATTTTATCCCGAGTTTTCTTAAAAACTCAGCGACTGCGTAATATGTACCAAAATACGGTCCCTCATCATTCCCCGCAAGGACAAGCCGATTTCCACTGCAGAAAATTGTATAACCTTCTTCATTTCGTTCTGCTGTAAGCCCTAAAGGAATTTTCAAATTTTTGACATTTTTCGTAAACTTACTCTTACCAACACAAATCATGTTTCCTGAAATCTGTGATTCTTCAGAAACCATGTCAATTTTTGCTCCTGACATTTTTTCAATATATTTTTGAAGGTCCAATGCGGCCATTTTAACTTTCTGTTCTGGCTTCAATTTTGCATATCTGGACAATTGTCCTGTCGCTTCATCGAATACTGCCTTACTCACTACAATTGTTGCCATTGGTTTTCCATCTTTGACTACTGTAAAACCACTTGCAGAAAAACAAAATGATAATAAAACAACTGCCACGATTGCTGAGATTCGTCTCATACTCCTCCTTTGGTTTTTGAATTGTATTTTACATCACTTTATCAATTTGCCAAATAATAAAACTATTCGTATCCGTATCTGTTGATAAACCACTGCTTTACCAGCTGCACAGTAAACAAATAGCTGAATAAAATAATAAACAGAGCGACAAAATACAAAAAGGGAGGAATTACAAAACCAAGACGCGAGCCCAGTGGTGTAAATGGAATAAACAATCCAACAGTAACAATATAAATTGAAGTGAATATCAGAAAAGGACTGGGTTTACTTTCAATAAATGGTTTCTTACCTGTACGAATTACATGAATGACAAGTGTTTGAGTTAAAAGGGATTCAAGAAACCAACCAGTATGAAAAAGCTGTTCTGATGCATGGAATATAAACCACAAGACACCGAAAGTGATAAAGTCATAAAGGGAACTGACAGGTCCCATCACAATCATAAATCTTTTGATGTACTCAATGTTCCATGGCCTTGCCTTATTAAGGTATTCCTCATCAACATCATCTGTTGGTATGGCAACCTGTGAAATATCATACAGAAAATTATTGAGCAGGATCTGGATTGGAAGCATTGGAAGAAAAGGCAAAAATATGCTTGCGCCTGTCATACTGAACATATTACCAAAGTTCGAACTCGAACCCATTTTGATATATTTCAAAATATTTCCGAATGTTTTTCTTCCTTCGATCACGCCGTCTTCAAGAACCGTTAAGCTTTTCTGCAGAAGAATAATGTCTGCTGATTCTTTTGCGATATCCACAGCATTATCAACTGAAATTCCAACATCAGCTGCCTTTAAAGCCAAAGCGTCATTGATGCCATCTCCAAGATAGCCCACTGTATGACCATTTTTATGTAATGCTCTGATAATTCTTTCTTTTTGCAATGGCGACAATCTTGAAAATACAGTCACATTTTTTACAACCTCAATCAGGTCTTTATCACTCATCATTTCTATCTGCTCACCAGTCAACATGTTTCTTACATCAAGCCCAACTTCATTACATATGTGCCTGGTAACCAGTTCATTGTCACCAGTTAACACCTTTAATTCAATTCCCCTTTTTCTTAGTGCCTGAATTGTTTCCTCTGCTGTTGGCTTGGGTGGGTCAAGAAATGCAACATAACCTTTGAGAATCATTTCAACTTCATCGTTTTTTGTGTATGCTTCTTTTGGTATTTCATAATCTTTGTAAGCAATCGCAAGAACCCTGAACCCCTGAGCACTCAAATGTTCATATTCAAGCTTCAGGTCAGTAAGAACAAGGGGATCGATGTCAAATATTTCTCCGTCCAATTCATACTTTACACATTTTTTGAAAACTTCTTCTGGAGCACCTTTCGTAATCAGTCGGTGTTTGCCATCGATTTCCACGACAACCGACATCATCTTCCTTGAAAAATCAAATGGAATTTCATCAATTTTTCTGTACTGCTGAATCGACAATTCTCTATATTTCAACACCGCTCTATCAAGGATGTTTTTTAATCCGGTCTGGTAATAACTGTTAATATAGGCAAATTGTAATACATCTTCGTTCTCCTGTCTTGTCACATCACAATAAATTTCAAGAATGATTTCATCAAGGGTTAATGTGCCGGTTTTATCTGTACACAGTACATCCATTGCACCGAAATTTTGAATAGAGCTCAACTGTTTTACAATGACATCCTTTCTAGACATGGAGATAGCACCCTTTGAAAGGTTAACAGCCACAAGCATCGGAAGCATTTCAGGGGTAAGCCCAACAGAAACAGCAAGAGCAAAAAGAAAGGATTGCAGAAAATCGCCCTTTGTCATCGCATTGATAAAAAATATAATCACAACCAGGACAAGCATAAACCTGATCATCAACCAGGTAAAAGAACGCATTCCTCTATCAAAATTTGTTTCAGCTGACAGTGTTGCCATTTTGTAGGAAACCATTCCGAATTGAGTGGACAATCCTGTTTTAATTACAACTCCAAGACCTGTACCGCTAACAATACTTGAACCCATAAACGCGATATTTTTCAGCTCTGACGGTTGATGATTTGTAGTAATAACAGGTGCTGCGGTTTTTTCAACAGGAAAGGACTCACCTGTCAGTGACGCCTGATTAACAAACAAATCTTTACAGGAAATAATTCTTAAATCAGCAGGAACCATGTCCCCAGCAGAAAGATATACAATATCACCAGGAACGATTTCTCTTATTGGTATTTCTTTCGGGACGCCATTTCTATAAACAGTAGCAGTTGGCCTGACCATTTCACTGAGTTTTTCTGCTTCTTTTCCAGCGCGATGTTCCTGAAAAAATGATAGAGAAACACTCCCTATGGCCATCAAGATTACCAGTACCGCACTGGCTATTTCCCCAAAAATAATGGAGAAAATTGCAATAATCAGTAAAACGATGACCAAAGGGTTCAAGAACTTTGAAGCAATTTGAAATATAATTGAGTGCTTCTTGGGTCTGAAAAGCTCATTGAAGCCATACTCCTGAAGCCTCAGCTCTGCTTCTTCATCGCTCAGACCCTTTATTAATGTGTTGAGTCGTGATAAAATCTGTTCCTGCGTGAGCCAAACAAATTCAACTATTCCAGATTCTGGTAATCGCGGCATTATTCAATCCTCTGCAAAATGTTTCGTGTTTAGATTGATAATTATTATAACCTGTTAATAGCATACTAAAAAGTTTCTGCTCGTTTGTGCAATTCTATGTTAGTATCCATCACAGGGGCTTACAAATGGTAGACACGTCAAAAATTCATTTGAAATAATTTTTTTTGGGTGTTAAAATAATGCGATTTTTTCAACATGGAGGCGAATATGTATTTCAATCTGGTAATGCTGGTCAGTATTGGAAGTATCATCATTGCTTTCCTGTTCGCTCTTGAAATTTTAAGGAAGGACGCAGGAAACGAAAAGATGCAGGAAATTGCAAATGCAATAAAAGAGGGTGCAGGCGCCTTTCTCAAAAGGCAGTACACAACAATAACGGTTCTTTCAATCACACTGGCAATCATCATATTTCTCATTTACGCACTCAGTGGAAAAATCACATATGGATGGCATACGTCTCTTGCCTTTATTCTCGGCGCACTTTGCTCATCAATTTCAGGTTATGTGGGAATGTACATATCTGTCAGGTCAAACTCTCGCGCTGCGTCTGCAGCAGGGCGAAGTATGAACGAAGCACTTGTCACTGCCTTAAAGGGCGGCGCTGTTTCAGGCATTCTTGTTGTGGCTCTTTCACTTCTTGGCGTGGCTGGCATATTTCTTCTTTATGGAGGAAGTGCCAATCCACTTGAAGTGCCACTTCTGATCGTTGGTTTTGGTTTTGGTGCATCATTTGTGGCACTTTTCGCGCAACTTGGTGGCGGTATCTATACAAAAGCTGCTGATGTGGGTGCTGACCTTGTTGGAAAAGTTGAGGCAGGAATACCTGAAGATGACCCGAGAAATCCAGCAGTCATTGCTGACCTTGTTGGAGACAATGTTGGCGATTGCGCCGGCCGTGGAGCAGATCTGTTTGAATCAACAGCAGCAGAAAATATAGGAGCAATGATTCTTGGAATTGCTCTGTTTCCTGTGTTTGGAATCTATGGAATTATATTTCCACTCGTTGCGCGCGCTTTTGGGCTTATTGCTTCCATCATCGGTGTTCTGAGCGTAAGAATTAAAGAAGATGAAGACCCGATTAAAGGATTAAACCGTGGTTATCTCGTTACAACAATTCTTGCCACTGCAGGGTTCTGGCTATCAACAAAACTTCTTCTGACTGAATACCATACATTATTCTTCCTTGCTGGACTGGTGGGGATTCTCACTAGTTTCGCTTTTGTTTCCATTACTCAATATTACACTGAATATCGATATCGCCCAGTAAAATCAATTGCGAGAGCATCTGAAACAGGACCAGCGACAAACATAATTACTGGCTTTTCCGTTGCACTTGAATGTACCGGCATACCAGTGGTTGTGATCTCTATCGCACTGCTGCTGGCATATTTTCTTGGACAGGCAACCGGGCTACCTCACGGTGGACTTTATGGAACTGCTGTTGCCACTATGGGAATGCTGGCGACATGCGCCTATATTCTCGCAATGGACACCTTTGGGCCTATCACTGACAATGCAGGTGGAATCGTTGAAATGTCAGGAGCAAGTGAAAACATCAGAAAAAGAACTGACCGACTTGATGCAATAGGAAACACCACAAAAGCCCTGACAAAAGGATATGCAGTTGGTTCTGCTGCGCTTGCGGCGTTTTTACTTTTTTCCGCTTATCTAACTGATGTTCATATTGAATCAGTGGATCTTGCAAAACCGGTTGTCTTTATTGGCGCAATGATGGGTGCTGTGCTTGTATTTGTATTTTCTGCATTTGCCATAAGGGCGGTTGGCAGCGCGGCATATTACATCATTAATAATGTGAGAAAGCAGTTCAAGGAAAAACCCGGAATTCTCGAAGGAAAAGAGAAACCTGATTATGCACAGGCAGTTGATATTTGCACAAGAGGTGCATTAAAAGAAATGGTCCTACCAGGACTAACGGTTGTCATTGTACCACTTCTTGTTGGCATACTTCTTGGCCCAGAGGCAGTCGGCGCAACACTGATGGTGGGAACAATCGCAGGTATCATACTGGCGCTTGTCCTCAATAATGGCGGCGGCGCATGGGATAATGCAAAAAAATATATTGAAGCAGGTGCTTATGGCGGGAAAGGTTCATTCGCTCACAAAGCTGCAGTAGTCGGAGATACAGTAGGAGACCCATTCAAAGACACAGCAGGACCATCGCTACACGTTGTCGTAAAACTTCTTTCTACGTTAACACTGGTATTTGCGCCATTGTTTCTTATTTTGCACGCGGTGAAATAAAATTCATAAGGATGACTTTTTGCAGATTGCATGTTAGAATATACTCATGAAAACACTTGGCGTTGGAATTGCGGGTTATGGATTTATCGGCAGAGTTCATGCCTATGCATACAAAACCATTCCTTTTTATTACGGAAACCTGCCGGTATCAGTGCAGTTAGTAGGCGTTGCCGCACACTCTGAAAAAACGAAAGCCATTGCAATACAACAGGCGGGCTTCCAGTTTGCTACCAGTGATCCTTTAGAACTTGTGAAATGTAAAGACATTCACATTATTAATTGTTGCCTTCCCAATGATCTTCACTACCAACTGGTGAAAGCTGCGCTTAACCACGGTAAACATGTGTATTGCGATAAACCACTTGCTCTTAATGTAAAAGAAGCTGAAGAACTTGTTTCCATTGCAAAAGATGTGAATGTGAAATCTCAAATCGTGTATCAATTAAGATTTTTCCCTGCTGTCATGAGGGCAAAACAACTTATTGATGAGGGATTTCTTGGAAAAATTAATTTTTTCAGATTTCTTTATCTGCATTCTTCATGTGTACGACAATCTGCAAAGGCATATAGCTGGAAGGCAGAATACGAAAAAGTAGGAGGAGGAGTAATGGTTGACCTTGGTTCACACATCATTGACTTGGCAAGATATCTTGTTGGAGAATTCGGCAGCGTTCATGCAAAAACAAGAAATTACACGTCCCCTGACAAAAGAACAGACGACCTGGCAATCATCGAAGCCGAAACCAAAAATGGAGCAATGGGAATCCTTGAGGCATCAAAAATGGCAACAGGAGCAAATGATGAAGTCAGGTTTGAAATTTATGGTTCAGATGGCGCGCTTTCTTTTAATTCAATGGAACCAAACTGGCTAAATGTTTATAGTATGGATGACCCTGATACACCAATCGGTGGCTTGAGAGGATTCAAAAAAATAGAAACAGTGCAGAGATATCCTGATGCAGCCGGTATTCCGCTTTCCAAATTTAGCATTGGATGGATCAGAGCACACGTTGCGTGTCTCTATTCATTCCTTCATTCGGTTGTGCATGACAAACCAGTCAGTGTTTCTTTTGAGGATGGTTTGATGGTACAGAAAATTATAGAAGCTTCATATGAATCTTCAAAAACAGGTAAACTCCAGTTACTGTGAAGAAAAAAATGAATCACTTATTAGAGACAGAAAAGAAACTCGTAAAAAGCATTAGAGCAGCGAATAGCTTTCTAATTAAGAATAAGGAAACACTGCTTCTTGGTAATGTTGGAAAAATCATCAAAAATATTCCATCTCCACCGAAAACTACAAAAAAATGGTTTCAAAAATCCTATGTTCTTGGATCAGAACAAAATGACTTTCTTGCTGGAAAGGGTGTCTTTTATATTACTGAAGGCAGAAAACTATTCCTTGATACCACAGCAGGGCATTATCAAATGACGTGGGGATATAATCACCCATCGTTGATGAAGTGCCTTGATGAAGCAATAAAACTGGGAATTCCCTGGGATTGTCACAGTAACATCCCTGGCTTTTTCGTAAAAAAACTTTCTGAAAAACTTGTTGAAATATGCAATCCTGGATGTCAATCTCAGAATTTGCTACATGATGAAAATTGTTTGAATACTGTTTTACTCGGTATCGCCACAGGCTCTGTTGCGTGTTCAACAGCAATGAAACTTGCCTTAAATTATTTCAAGAAACAAAAACCCCACAATAAAAAAATCGTGTTTATTTCGCTAAGAGGCAATTATCACGGTACTGACTTTCTAATGCAGCGGCTTAGGGGAATGTGGAATGAGATTTTCTCTGAGAAACTCGTTTTTGAACTGGTAGAGCCCAATGATATTGAAGAATTGAAGAAAATTTTCGACAAACATGGGAAAGACATTGCCGCATTCTTTTTTGAACCAGTGATGATGAATAGAGAGGCAATACTATTAACAGGAGAATTCATTCAGGCAGCAAGAAGATTTACTGAATCTGTTGATGCACTCATGATTGTAGATGAAATACAAACATGTTGCTGGTATCCTGAAATTTTTATGTACAAACAATTTGATATTACTCCTGATATTTTAATTCTCGGGAAAGGACTCACTGCTGGATTTCATCCACTTTCAGCAGTCGTTTACAAAAGAAAACTTGACTCCCTCAAACAATATGATGCGATCAGCACAAATGGAAATGCGCCGCTACCTTCACTAATGGCCTTGTGCTGTTTAAATTTGATAGAAAACAATGTAAAAAGAATTGAAATGCTTGCCAATTACTATGAGAATTGTCTGAAAAATCTTGCCTGTGAATTTCCACATTTGATTGTTTCTGTGCAGGGTAAGGGACTACTATCTGGACTTAAACTAAAAAACCAGCAAACAGCTCTCAAATTTCATCAAAAATGCATTGAAAAGGGAATTTGGCTCAGGGTTCATGCCTATTATGAAGGACATTCAACTGCCCTGACAAAGTTCGCCCTGTCGGTGTCAAAGAACGTGCTTGATTATACTGTGAGCATGTTCAGGAAAATCCTGAAAACCCTGTAGTTTTACGAATTTACAATTTCTTTTATTGCCGGATGTATCACATCTCCGCGTAGAATTGCACAACCAGATTTTAATGCCAAATTTTCCTTCAGTGCGGATTCGCCTTTATCTGCCAGTATTCTCAGATATGGCATTGTTGCAAAACTGAGTGCTATCGTGGATGTTTTTGGTACAATCCCCGGCATATTCGGTACACAGTAATGCACAATCCCTGAGTCAATAAAAATTGGCTCTTTGTGAGTCGTGGGACGGCTTGTTTCAAAAACTCCTCCCTCATCAATTGAGACATCAACCAGGACAGTTCCTTTTTCAAGTACTTCAAGATCTGATTTCCTGATGAGAATCGGTGGTCTATGCCCTGGAATAAGAACAGCGCCAACAATGATGTCTGCTTTCTGACAACATTCAAGAATAATATCTCTTTTTGCTTCCATTACACTACAACCAGGAAATTTCTTTTTTAAAAATTCCCGTTTTTCCGGACTTTTTTCAATAATCGTAAGTTTCGCATTAAGAGAGATTGCAACGTCTGAAGCGCAACTACCTACAACTCCACCACCGAGTACAACAACACGACCCGGTGGAACAGTTTCTGTTCCCATCAAAAGCACACCCTTACCGCCATATTCCTTCTCAAGATATTTCATTCCCTGCTGTATACTTAATTTACCCGCAATCTCACTCATGGGTTTGAGAATCGGCCATATACCATTTTCTTCAATCAGTTCATAGGCGATGCATGTAACTTTTTTGCTTGCAAGAGCACGTGCCATTTCAGGATTTGAAGCAAAATGAAAAAAAGTAAATACAATCTGGCCAGGTTTCATCATTGCGATTTCTGAACTCTGTGGTTCTTTCACCTTCACTATTAGTTCTGCAGATTCAAAAATATATTCCCTCGACACAATTTCAGCCCCACATTCTTTGTAAAAAGTGTCAGCAAATGTGGACCCTGTTCCTGCATTATTTTCGACAAGAACCTTATGGCCATGTTTCACAAGTTCCTTTACCCCCATTGGTGCAAGTCCAACTCTGTACTCTTCAGTTTTAATCTCTTTTAAAAGCCCAATAATCATGGATTATGTTCTTTTTTAACCACTAAATTTTTTACGTGTAAATATTTTATCATGTTAATTTAACCTTCCAAATTGTTTTATCAACTCAATCAAATTATTTATCTTTTCATCTGTTGTTGCTTTTCTATTATTGTATCTCCAAACATATTCCGAAAGGTAGAATTCCCTTTCTGTCGCTGTACTGTCTTTTCCCATGATTAATTAATCTGTGTGGGTATCACTCTGTTGCTACTTGGGTATAGCCTCGCCAGGTGTCTGAACAAATTATCGTTCCTTTCTTTTCTTGCTTTTCTACAGGTGGCTATTTCCAGGGACAACCAGAGTTATTCCTATTTTTCCTCTCCTTCTTTCTTGCCTCTCAAAAAGTGAGGAACGCTAAGTTTGCCTGCTGGCACCCACAATTTTTATTATCTCATCAATAAGAATTCCTAACCCTTTTTCTGATGGAAAGATTTTGTAAATACCACGGGATGGACTGAATAGCTCTGTCCAGTCTGGCAAACTGGTGTAAAGGTCATAAAGATTAAGACAGGTCACATTCCTTTTTTTACAAAGGTCAACTGTGGCATCAGCATAAATCTTAAACATCTCTGGAATTGGAGCAGAGGGAAAAGGACCAACACATATAATTTTTCTTGCTTTTTTACTCAAAAACCATATTTCTGCATCAAGACAAACGATATACTGGTCAATCGGTGTTCTCCTCAATAAACTTTCAATAGAAGGAAATAAAATTACTGTTTCCATATTACGGTTTTCAATTTCTTGTTTCAGCCACAATACATTTGAAATTGCGTGGTATGCCTGGGTTTCAGGATATTTTAGCCATTTAATTTCTATATTTTTCGACAATTTCTCCTTCAATTTTTTAAGAAAGTTTTCAGGTATGTCTCCAATAACTGTCAACTGTTTAATTTGCGTTTCAGTGGAAATATCAGAATATTTATAATCAGGAATAAACGCCACCAGATTGTTATTGTTTTCGTCTCTGAGATAAGGACCATCAAGATGTTTCATATCAAGATGGTCAACAGGAACAAAGCGTAAATTTTTCTTAGCGACAACAAGGTCATCAAGTTTAATTTCTATATCATGAATTTCTGTTGTTTCTGGAGAATAAAACACATTGGTAATTTCTGAATTTTCCTGTCCTGGGAAGAGTTTTAGTAAATGGTTGTGTCCATCTATGGAAAGCTCAACAGGAACAATCCCTGAGATTAAAGACCCTACCCGAACTGGCACGAAAAATCTTTCTCCTTGATTAATAAGATTTTTGTGAGGAAGGATTTCAAGAAAAAGATTTAATTGTTCAGGAGATTTTTTTTGAAAAACGATTGTTTCAGAAAATGTATCTGATTGTTTCAAAGCCATACTTTTAGAAGTCAGCATGACATGTGTCTTATCCTTGCTGTCGAATTTTTTTAATATCCTATCACCCGAGTACTTTTGCCCCTCAATAAACCATTCAAAAGTGTCAGCGCCAGACGATGCTGAAGCATTTAATAAAACGAGATTGAACACTTTTTCTGAAAACGCAAATGGCCCAAAAATTTCACTATCGAAAAAAGCATTTATTTTCTTATTTCCCTGATTCCATTGAAGAATATTTGCCTCAAGAGGAGGATTACCAATTGTTGTATAATCCCACAGTACCCTACCATCAGCATGGTAAAAACCAATACCAGTAATCTCAACACCTTTATCAATTTTATCAACAGGAATTAACAGCTGTATCCATTTACCTGCCTCAGGAAGCTCACCCATATGAATCTTGTTAAGATTTTTCCACTTAATAATGTCAGAACCCCATGAAAAATAGATAGATTTCCTTTTCTGTGTTTGTATTTCAAGCATAATTTCAGATGCTGGCTGGTTTTTATCAATGAAAACATATTGATAGAAAATATCCAAAGGTTTCAGTTTTTCTCCTGGTGTAATCGCTGTATAATGGGAATTAATCTTCTGTGAACTTCTGCCAGAGTGAGAAAACCTTCCACTTAAACAGGGATGAGAACTCCAGTACCAGAATCCAGAGGTTCTTGCAGAAGGATTAACAAAATCATCAAGTATCACTCTACCATCTGGAATCTCAAAAATTCCGGTCTCCTGTTTCTTTTCCTCTGAAAGCCAGTAAACATAATAAATATCATTTTCGTTTGTCTTGAAATATATAGAATCTCTCTGTTGTTGACTGGATTTAACCCTGATACATGGTACCTTCAAACCAGTGGTATCTGCCACATACACATAACCTTTTTCAGGTAAAGGCAAATTAACTTTTGCTATCTGCTGAAACTGTTTAAGTTGCGGTTGCTGAATCTTTACTCTGGCTCGTAATGTGTAGCCAGAACCGCAGTTAACAAAACAGGCAATAACGATAATCGGTATAATAAACTTTTTCATAATTTTTTCTCTATTTTGATTGCAATGTCTTTTGTAAAAGCAGGAAGTAAAATTTCGCATTCACCCTTATCCAATTTTTTTTCAAATTCTGAAAATTTCCTGCCATTGTAAGTATCCCAGAATTCTACTTTATAAATTCCGGGTTCAAAAACCTCAACAACAAGTTTTACGTCATCTATCAACTGTTCCTTTTCTGATGGCACTCTTGAGTTGAAAATTGAGTTATCATAAATCCATAGATACGCTGAACTCATATTTTGCATGCCAGTAACACCAGCTTTTGAAGTCACGCTGCCTGTCGTTGACATAAGTTTTGCTGTGGAAATTTGGAAATTCTTGCCTCTTCTATCCACTCCTTTAAGAAACAGGGCAAGTGCTTTGTAATGAAAGTATAAGTCCTTTTTATCAATAAATGGCCACCACCAGAACAACGCTGTTCCAAGCATTGGTGATAAGGATGATGTCCATAATCCTGCGTGAAGATTATTTTCAAGTTCCCTGCTGTTTCTTCCCACGCCAAATTCATGGATCTGCATTGGTTTTTCAAAAGGTTTTCTCTTAAAATAATACTCTCGCATGGTATCAACCACGGTTTGACTGTATGCATTGCTGACAAGTGTTTCAATGTCTTTTACTATCCAGACCATCGGGTCAGCATTTGGCCTGCAAATGTGACTGGTAACAGGATGTTTGTACGGGTCCATTTTTTTCAAAAGAGGAATCAGTCGCTCATGCCATTGCCTGATATTTTTTGAATCATAATATCCAGTAAGGTCCACTTCATTCCACATTTCCCAGAAGGCGATCTGAGTTGAATATCCCCAGCGTGCCACAATATATCTGAGCCGTTTTAAAAACCATTTTTCCGCTTCACTGCTATAAAAAAATTCATCTGGAGAACTCAAAAAACCACCATTGATAACATTATATGGGTTATCCCACCATTCTGCGTCAGGTCTGATACTAAACTGTCCATGGTTAATCAGAGTTAGAACAATGTATATACCATTCTGTCTTGCTATATCCAGTACATAATCAAGTTTCCAGGAATTTTCCAGACTATATCGACCAATACCTTCGTAGTGCTGCGCATAAGCAGGTGTCCATTCAATACCCACCCACCATGCACCCATCCACATTCTAATGTAATTTTCAAAATTATCCTTCATTTTTTTGAAATAATCGTCATAGGCAAATGTCCCTTTCCCCTTGTCAGGAGTAAATTCATATTTATATGGCTGTCGTACGTCATCAGGAGAACGAAGTACATGTCCGATCGGATAAAAAAAGTCACCGTTTGAAAAAGAAAGGCACTGTGGATCTTGATTATCCCATCTAATAAATCCTGGATTTGTGCCAGCCACACACTTAAACCAACCGCAGTCAAATTTTTTCGTCTTTCCAGCAAAACTTAAAACAATTTCGTATCTGTAATCACCGATTTCCTCAGGCGCAAATCTTATGCACCAGCGATGTTTCCCATATGGATACAATTTCTCACCATTTTCCTCGAGACATCTAATGAAGTCCCTGTAAAAAAACGCAGGAACTGAGATTTTCTTACCTGATGGAGAATAAAAAATCCCGGAAATATCAATCTCATCCGGGTCAAATGGATTGTCAAAAACAAGAGGAATTTCAAATGATACCTCGAATTTGTCGTATTGTGGGATTGTCTCAGCATTTGTTTCAAAATTAAAAAGAAAAATCTGTTGCTCGTTCTGTCCTGGAATTGCTTGAATATTGTCAATATAAACGGTACCGGAAAAAGGAAAATAGAAGAAAAATTTTATTCCAAATTCCCGAATATTTCTCTTTGTGTATCCGTCCCAGCAAGCCAGTCCTGCGGCAGGCTGCCATTGAGAACTTGTATCAGAGATGTCAATTGTAAATCTTTTCTTTTCATTCAGGTTAATTTGATAAAGACCCGTCTGAAACCATGTCCAGTTTTTATCCTTGATATAGCAGATAAAAGAAACATAGTTTTTGGTTTTTGATGGTATGTAAATATCCAGTGATAACGCGTCAGAATGAGTCAGGTCAAAATCAGTATCAACCTTTATCCAGGACTCTTTCATACCCGGCACATCGATAGCCAGCGAATTTGCTCCACTTGAAACAAAATTCTTTGAAACTTTTAATGTTTGCTGCTCATAAACAGATGTCCAGTTCTGCGTGCCATTTTCAAAATCAAAAAGGACTTCTGCTGTCGCATGCCAGACAAAACAGGCAAAAAATGCTATGATGATGTTAAATGTCAATTTTCTCATCAATTTCATAAACAATCTCATCTGTCCGTAAAATGGAATGCACTCTTAAATCTGTACCAAATGTAATCCGAAATTCTGTCTTATCTGTTCTCAAAGACAGTGGGAAACTACTCTCATCTTTTTTTGGTTCTGTTTTGTCTTCCATGATAACTCTCACTCTTGGATAATATGCAAGTAAATCAGCATTTGGCTTGAATTTGATTTTTACTTCGAATTTCTCATCTGATGGTTGAAAAATCATTGCGCCACCAGGACCTGGTTCAGATGATTCAGGCAGAACAGATTCAAATCTTCCAGCTCTTGTTGAAAAATACACCTCAATTCTCATCCCCGGCTTCAATTTTTCAAAAGATATCGAAGATATTCCAAATTCCCCTTCTGTTGAATAGTTGCGCACGACCTTTATCTGGTTTGTGGTAATGTCGTGCCATGGAAAAATCAGTGAAATACCTTCTGATTTCCTCCATCTATCAGGGCTAAATGAAATTCTTCTTTTTAATTTAACAAAATATTTGTTATCCTTCTGAAATATCATCGTGTACGGCTCTGTTAAAGAAATTTCATCGTCAGAAATACATTCGATATCGCAATCAACATACTTCCTTTCAGTGGCAAAAGGAATAATTTCAAGCATTTCAGTTTCCTGAAAAAGGAGTGCGCAATCCTCTGTAAGGGAAGTAAAATTGGTGAAATAGTATTTTTTCTTATTTAGATTGAGAACAACAAATTTTGTGGCACTTTCAATCATCGTATCGTCTTTCAAATACAGTTTAAAATTTTTCAATATATCCTTCACCTGTTGTATCATTGACCTGTTTTTCGTAGCTGAAGCAATTTCATTAAGAATTTTTATTCCTTCATCAAAAAAATTCGCCTGAATTAAAAGCTGTGCTGCCTGAAATCTGCCGTATTCACCAACACTTTTATCAGAAAGATACTGTGTAAGAATTTGATATGCCTGGTCAAATTGTTCAAGATTTATCAAGCATTTCGCAAATGGTTGAATCGCACTTTTCTGTTTGTACCTGTTAACAAGTAATTCATAAAGTTCCTTCCCTTTCGCATAATCAGAAAGGATATCAGCATAAAGCGATGCTTCCCTTCGAATAATATCCTGAATCACATCTTCATCAGAAACTTTTTCTTTCAATTCTTCATACATTTTGATTTTTTCTCTGGCTGTTTCCGCGGTCTCAGGAATCCCTGCGAATTTTAAGTCAACCAATTTTGGGAAAAGTTTTTTCACGCCTGGAGATTGTTTGTTTTTTTCAAAAAATTCAGCCAACGATGGCACAATTTTTTCTCTTATTACTTTTGCTGTGTCAGAATCTCTTGTCGCGACATTTGTCATCATATCAATAGCCCACGATGCCGTCTGATGTTCGGGGAAAGCAACGACAAAGCAATAAAAAAAGTTTGCATCCTCTCCAAACCATTTATACCAGTTTTTCAAAATTCTTTCTGATACATTTCCATTAGAGCCAGCGCTTTCTTCTATTTTTTTTATCCTCAAAAACGCATCCTGAAATTTGTGTTTTTTCATTTCTGCCATCGCGAGAAGAAAATTGTATGAAAACGGGTCATTTTCTACTATTCCTGCAAACTCCTCAAATTTTCCTGATTCCCATATGAGTTCAGTAGCAGAAAACAATGGTGAGATCTTGCCGGACCAGGCACTCCAGAGGGTTGCGGATTTCAAAAAATATTTGGCTGCAAGTTCATTTTCCCCCAGATTCTTATAATATATCGCGATTCTCACATAGGATGAAGGGTCATCCGGTTTATATTCAAGAGCTCTCTTGTATGCCTCTATTGCTCCGACAAAATCATTACTGGTACTTCTTTGATTTCCTATTTCCTTCAGCGCCTCTGCAATAATGTTTTTGCAGAATAACTGGAGTTGTTCTGTGTTGTTAGCGACCTTCATTTTTTCAAGGAAAATGACGCCATCTTCAACAGTGGACTCAAACTTTTTAGCGTCCCTGTAAATATTAACAAGATTCTGAAATGCCTGTCTTATGTTCCATTGGTTTTTTGAATAATCGGTATTATTGAGAAATGTTCTGAATGCTTGAATTGCTTCCTGGTTTTTTCCAATTTTTGCATACGCCATACCAAGATAAAAATACAAATCAGGTTGGTCTAAACCTTCCTTGATTGCTCTACTTGCAAGTTCAATTGTCAAATCAAATTCGTTTTTCTGAAATGCCTGAATGATATCCCTTAATTCAACCTTCTTTTCCTGGCTGAACACTATTGCAGAAAACAAGATCACGATAAACATCAAGATTTTTTTACTCATCATCCCATTCATAGCCAAAAATCTCGGCTTTATTCAATTCAAACCGCAATGTTATCGGCATATCAGTTGAAATACTGGTGAGGTGGTTGTTTTTGAATTTTACACAACCACGAATATGGTCGCCTGTTACAGGAATGCAGTCATCAAAACCAAAACCAGGCAAATTCTCGGATTTTCTTAATGCACCGTGATATGGACCCTGCTTTTCAGCAATGGCTACTCTGATATAACTATCAGGACTGTTACAGCGACAGTTAATATAAAGAAAATCTCCATACCTATGTTCTGCATCAACATCAAAACGGCCTGAATAGGTAGATGAAAGACTTGCAAATCTATCTTTCTTTATTTTTGCCATCATAATTTTTGCAGTGTTTTTATGGTCAGACAGAGGAATGTTTCTGTTCAAGCTAAAATCAGAATTGATGCACCAGCCATGATCGTATCTTGAACCACCATAATAAAAGAATAATTCGTCATTATGTTCAACAAATGAGCTTGATGGAACCATAAATCCGGCATCAAATTCTCCCGGACATCCTAAAGATAGCCATACTGGTCTACCTGGTGGATGCCTCCATATTAAACCGTCATGAGAAAAACCTAATCTAAAGTGGCATAGACCGTTTGGATTCTGAGCAAAACATTGTCGTAATGGAGGCCATACAATGAAAATGTCTTCCACTGAAACAAGAATATCCCCGCATCTATATATACCAACCCCATAATATTCAGCAAGTATTCCACCATACTGTTTCGCGATTACGTCATCATAATCATCAGGAACAAAGCATTCATGCCAGGCACCTACTCCGTCATAGCCCTCCCAGTGTATACCATCTTCACTCTGTACCACAATGGCTGACCTGCGCGAGGTAAGCCCATGCATTGCCCCAACTTTATTGTAAAGAAGGTATCTGTTTGTTTCTTTATCCGCATAAAGGCAAGCCCAGTCACCGTGCATAAACACCTTTGTCAGTAATCTCCAGTGCAACCCATCATCTGATGCGTATATATAGGTACCTCCTGGACAATCCAGTTTATTTTCAGGAATGTCAGTAACATCAGGGACCAGAGGAACATTATAGCGAATAAGTGCCATCAGATATTTTGCATCTGTTTTTGGAAGAGCATGAACAACCCCCATACAGCAACCAGGTAAGGTTAACAGATTATTTCCCGGGTACTTATTTTTCCCGGTAATGCCAAGGTCTGGCTTATTCCAGTCGATACCATCTTCACTTTCTGCATAACAAACAAAAGGCAAATCAGGACTGACATCATAGGAAGGAGTTTCTGGCTGTCCCCAGTACCACATTCTGAAAAGATTCTTTTCTTTCAAAACAGTGCCCCAGATAGTGGTAAGCCCACTATCCCAGGACCCACAACTACCTGGTTCGAGACCGCTTATTTTCACCTTTTCAGGTTCTGGAAATCTCTGATAAATATTCAGGTCCCATTGAGTAAGGCCGTCTGTATTAAGAAAAATTCTTTTTTTAGGATTCACATTTATCTTCATTTTATTCTCCTTGATGTATTTATATTAACATATCTCAGGTTTGACAGATAGAATACTTCTGAAAATTTGACGGCCAACAAGGTAAATTGTTTATTATTGAAACAGTATTATAACTCTGGTATGATATAAAAAAGGACCTGAAATGATAATAATAGAATACTCAAATCTTGATGATGGTAAGAAAATCTTTCTTAACAGGGAACTTGCAGATATTTTATATCTCTGCAGAAGAAAAAAAATCCCTGTACCTGAGTTGAATATCAATGTTATCTCTTTATTGGAGTCGTATCAGATACCGCAGCATGTACAAAACAAAATTTCCATCAAGGTACCTTCAAAAAACAAACATCTCACTAGTTTCAGCCAGATGTGTGATTATGAAAATGACATTCAAACAAGCCAGGTAATCAAAGATGCCAACAGCATCTGGGTGGTCGGTGGCGGCGCAGAAGGAGCAATCTATGGTTTTTACCAGACTATTAAAAACATCACTGGTATCAGGTGGTATGGGACCAGTGAACGTGACATAGCATTTGCAAAACCAGTATTAGAAATTGAAAAAACATACAGACCCAGAGTCCCGTTCAGAGGTTTTGAATTTTCGCCAAAAAATGAAAACTATCAATTTTCAGAGAAATTCTTAAAATGGATGGTCAGAAATGGATGGAACCTGCTTGATATCAATGCTTCCCGCTGGGAAAATTATACGAGAAAACAGGAGTTTATAAGATGGTGCGATAGATTTGGAATAAGGCTCGCTATTGGCTGTCATGCAATTGATTTTTTCATTCCTGAATCCATTTATCACGTGATGCCAGACATATTCGGCATGAGGAATGGAAATCGCTGTATCACATCCGTAGTAAGTTCTCCTGATATTAAAAAAAGATGGCGGTCAAAAATACAGCCATGTTATACAAATTCGAAGATGCGAGAACTTTATGTTAAGGCAGTCGTTGAATTCATTAATAACCATCCTGAAACCTATATTTTTTCTCTCTGGCCACACGATGGCATTAACAACTGGTGCCAGTGCCAGAATTGCCGAGAACAATCACCGTATGAAATGATGTATCGGATTGCCCTTGAAGTTTCGGAAAAACTTGGTAGATTTATTCCTATTGAACTTCTTTGCTACTCAAACATGCTTCATCTTCCTGGTAAGAACCTTCCTGTTTCTTCAAACACTTATACAATTTTTTGCCCTTATCTCAGACATTATCAATACAGGGTTTTCGATCCGGGATTTTCTCAATCACAATTAACTCTGGGCACAAAATATCCCGATGAAGAACCAATAAATCCTGTTGATGACAGAGAATACGGAATTTTGCTATCAAAATGGCTTCCTTACCTGGAAAAAACTGGTTCATCTTTCGGAGTGTTTTCTTACTACCAGCTTGTATTTCACGACCAAACAGAAAAGTCTGATAGGTCACGGTATCTTTATCAACCTGAACCTGCTGTTGTTGAAGATGAAATTAACTGGTTTGTAAAATCTGGAATGAAGGTATTTTACGACTGCTCTCCACCCTACCCTGGCTTCTGGCCTGATGGAAGATTTTACTCCTATCTTCCGCAACAACTGTGGGAAAATTCTCAAAGCACTGACAAACTTGTGATGGAATATTACAGAGCAATTGCAGGAGAAAGAGCAGAAGTGCTGAAAAATATTTTAAGAACCATATCAAATGCTATTAGCGACCAAAACAATGAAATCCCATTAGATATTGTGAATCTTGCAAAAGGGATTTTTAATTCACTGGAAGAACCATTAAAACAAAAATACCAGTTGTGGCTTGAATATGTTTTACTTGGCAAAAATTCCTGGAAAGAATTGAAACAACAAAACATCAGCAGTATGATTGAAACAGAAAAAAAGATCATTGCATTTTTTGAAGACAATCGTTTGTTTCTTGAAGACTTTGTCAATGTTGATTACATGATTAGACACAGTCAATCCATAATAAATTTTTATACTTCTCAATAAGGAGGAACATGAAAATTTTAAGTACTTTTGCTCTCATGATTGCCTCTTTCACATCACTTATCCTTGCTCAAGATGAAGAATCAATATATGTCAGATTTAAAATGATAGAACCAAAAGATGCAAATTATTATGTGAAAATTGGCGGTTATATTCACATTCCAAACTGGTATATTCCTTCTGCTTATGTACCAGGAAATGCTCATCAAAACTCTCAATTTTGGGTGAAAGCAGGAACCTTTACACCATGGTTTGACTTAAAAAGACACGCAGGAAAATCTCTGCATGGCCGACTTAACCGCTCTGGCGGGATTGCTGAATTTCCAAACATCACAGCTGACTTTATTACTGATAAGCCATATCCCGAAAGAAAGGTCATTATTGAACTTGCCACTTTGCCTGACGAAACAAAGGTAGTAAAAAAATTTGAAGAATCCTACAAAGGAAGTTTAACAAGTTTTCTTGTCTCAAACGATATTAAGAAAGATGCTGAATCTCTTGAAACAGCAAGTCAGATGACAGAAAGACATCTCACATGGGCAAATCAGGCAACAGGCGGCAAAAGATATTCCCCTCAAACGCTCATAATTCAAACATCATTTTGGGCACCCCAGCGCGAAGAATTGAACCTGAAAGAAGCAAAAGTTCTCTGGTTACTCGGCTTTAACACTGTAGGTAATCAAACAAAAGAAGTAAAAGAAAATTATAAATTTAGGTCACCAGGACACATGTGGGCAAATTTCGGACCAGAAGTATCAAAAGATGATACAGAAACACAGGTGAAAAAAATTGCAGAGCAGTACAGGAAGCAGAATATCGTAATAGAACCAGGCTCACCTTTCAATTTTTCAGACGAAGTCACATGCCCACAAATCAAAAATAATCCAGTGGCGATTGAAAACTTCCACGCATATTTAAAACAGCAAAAAGTAAGACCAGAGGACATCGGAGTAAAAAAAATTGAAGAAGCAGTCCCGATCGAAACGCCAGATGCACTGAAAGAACAACAAAAGAAAAATTCATCGGCTGCCAACAGGTTATTCTACTATACATCAAGATTCAGACAGATTTCAACAAATGAAAGGTTTAGATGGCTTACTGAAGCAGTCCACAAATATATTTCAAACGATGTTTATACCTCAACTCTTGTCGCAGACCATCCCTATTTTGCAGGAACAGGTCTGGGTATGGGAATGGGACCCAATCCTGCCTGGGGTTCTACTCCACTTGCCTGTGACTGGTTTGACATGGCAAGGCGGAAAGCAGTAGATATGGCAGGCATTGAGGACTGGATGGGACTTCAATACATGTATGGTCCTAACTGGACATGGGAGGGATTTCAACTGATGGGATTTCAAGCATCAATCTTTAGAAGTGGCAGTAATTCAACAATGCCAATTATGGCATGGATTACCCCAAGTGATGAAATCAACCTCAGATTGAAAACTGCCTCAGCACTATGTCAGGGAGCAAAACATTTCTTTTACTGGACATACGGGCCAACCGCAACAAGCACAGAAAATTACTGGTCTGACCTGCGCGGCGAATATGATGGAATTGCAAAAATCACAAAACAATTAGCCCGGGCAGAACATATCCTTGCTGATGGCAGAACAAGACCAACAAATGTTGCTCTTCTGTATAGTATTTCTTCTGACCTCTGGCAACCATACGGGTATGTTCATATGCTTGAAAGACGCCTGACATACCTTGCACTCACCCATCAGCAATATCTTGTGGATATGCTAACAGAACAAGATATCATTGCTGGAAAACTGAAAAATTACTCAGTTCTTTATGTGACAGATCCTTGCATTCACCAGCAAGCGATTGAAGAAATAAAAAGATGGGTAAAAAACGGTGGTTACATACGCGGTAGTTGCGGTGCAGGAACGAGGAATCAATTCAATGAAAAAATTCCGGGGCTCGCTGAAGTTTTTGGAATAAGACCACATCCGGATGTCCTTGTTCAACAGGGTCGATGGCATATCCGTGGTGCATTGAACGAAATAAACTACCTCGATACCATTACTCCAGGTTCGAATACCTCGTACGAGTGCAAAATCGGTGCGATAGGAGCAAAAATCAATTTCAGGGTTTCAACTGGCAAAGTCATCGCAACCTTTGATGATGGAAGCCCGGCAGGTGTCAGGAACCAGTATGGTAAAGGAATTGCTGAATATATTGGAAGTTGTCCAGCCATTGCCTATGGAAAAGAAGCAAAGTTTATCGCAAATGCCCTGAAAGAAAAGTGGCAGGATAATATAAGGAAATGGGTGCTTGGCGAAATCATTAAAAATGGGAAAAAACTTGTGGACATTTCTCATCCTGTTGTTGAGGCAGGTGTTTATGATTCTCAAAACGGAACCTGCCTTGTACTGGCAAATTTCACTTACCAGCCAATAGAAAAGCTGAATGCTGTAATTGAAGTGACAAAAAAGCCGTCAAAAGTGATCTCCTGTGAATCCGGCATATTAAAATTCAATGCAAAACCATCTGGTAAAGGATATAAAGTTGACTTTTCCATGCCGCTTGATATTAATGATATCGTGATGATTGAATTTTAAAAAATGGCATTTATTCCTGCTTATAAAAATTTATCTGAAAAAGAGTTTCGCGAGCGAATTGAGCAGTTTGAAAAAATTCTTTTAAAGTGTGAGCTCTGCCCAAGAAAATGTGGTGTCAACAGAATAAAGGGTGAAACAGGTTATTGCAGAGCGGATGCAAATCTCTACGTATCAAGTTATGGCGCACACTTTGGGGAAGAAAGCATACTTGTTGGTAGACACGGTTCAGGAACCATTTTTCTCACCTGGTGCAATCTCAGATGTTTATTCTGCCAGAATTATGATATTTCTATCGAGGGAGCCGGACAACACACTTCAATTGAAACATGCGCTGAAATTATGCTTTATCTTCAAAAAAGAAATTGCCACAATATCAACCTTGTAACTCCAACTCATTACACACCACAACTTATAAAAGCAATAAAAATTGCTTCTAATAAAGGACTTAACCTGCCAATTGTCTGGAACTGCGGCGGATATGAAAATTTAGAAATTATTAAACTACTTGAAGGAATCGTTGATATCTACATGCCTGATATAAAGTATTCAAAATCACAAACAGCGAAACTTCTGTCAAATGCACCAGATTATTTTGAAAAATGCAAAATGGCAGTAAAAGAAATGTACAAACAGGTAGGAGAAATGCAGATTGAAAATGGTATTGCGAAAAGAGGATTGTTAATCAGGCATCTTGTACTTCCAGACCATGTAGCAGGCAGTGAAGACATTTTTCTTTTTATAAAAAATGAGCTTTCAGACAGGGTTTTTGTCAATATAATGGCTCAATATCGGCCATACGGAAAAATACCAGAACAAATAAATAGACCCATTACTCAGAAGGAATATCAAGAGGCAATAGAATTTGCAAGAGGCATAGGTCTCAAGAATATCATCATTCAAAATACATCATTTGCTTTTCAATAAAAGTTCTGGTATATTGAAAAACATTAAAAAAGGAGCTTGTATGAACATCAGGTGCGTATGGTGGGATGGTTATCATAATGCCTTTACAGATATTGCGAAATTTATGGGTAACTTTTTTATCACGTTCAGACATGCTACTCAACATGCTCCTGCAGGCAGAGGTGAAATCTATGTAGTAAAATCAGATGATGGCGAAAACTGGCGACTCTTATGTAAATTTCCCGCACTTCCAGACAGCAGAGACCCGAAACTTTTTGTTTTCAAAAATAAACTTGGAGTTGTATTTTTTTCTATTTCTGATGACCCAGAAATGACCGGACATTGGGTTCATTCTTACGTCGCGTATTCTGATGATGGACAAAGTTTTTCTGAACCAATAAGGATTGAAAACTATAACCTCAGGTTCTGGAGAATAAGGATCTATCATAATATTGCCTATGCAACTGCCTGCAGGTCAATGCCTGAAGAAAAAGGTAGTTTTCTTTTCGCCTCTGAAGATGGTATAAAATTTGAGTTTGTTTCCACTATTGTGAAAGATGACCATGCCAATGAAGCTGACCTTTTGTTTGAAAACGATAGATGCTTTGCATTTGTCAGGAGGGAGGATTGTAAAACCCCTGTCATGGCAGTATCTGAATACCCATACAAAAAATGGGAACGATATACTACAAATCTTGTTGTCAGAGGTCCCCATATTTTCAAGTATGATGGAAAAATATATTGTGCAGGAAGAGTTTTTTTAAGACCTGATGGCAAAATTTATTCATACATTAAGAATGAAACTGTATACGAGCCAAAAACAGCCATACTTGAGCTTGATACAAAAGATATGATTTTGCGACCAGTTCTCATTCTTCCAAGTGGTGGAGACACTTCCTATTGTGGTTCAATTATAGACAACGGCAAACTTTATATCAGCTATTATTCACAACACGAACTTGACAGGAAAGAAAGTTTGGTGGGAAAAAACGCATCTGGAATTTATCTTGCAACAATCAAAACAATGGAGGGAAAATGAAAAGGTTTTTTGTTTGTTTTTTAACAGCACTGGTTTTTTCAATTTTCGTCCAGGCAGGAATTAAAGACAGAACAAGACCTGGAAACATTTTAATAGTAAAAGATGGCGTACCAACTGCAGTAATTGTTGTTCCAAAGCAGCAATCCATAACGCCCAAAGCCACTGAAGCGGCAAAGGAAATACAAAATTATATTAAAAAAATGTCTGGCGCAGAACTGAAGATAATTGCTGAAACAGAAAAAATTCCCGAGGACATTTCAACAGTCCTATACGTCGGCCATACAGAAGCAGCAAAAAAGAAAAAAATCAATATTCCTTCTGGTTTCAATCCAGCAATCAGACCTGATGTTTACCAAGAAGAAGGATATATCATCACAACAGTTGGAAACGATATTTTTATCGCCGGAAACGAAGATGGGCCTTATCAGGGAACAGTTTATGCTGCTTATGCATTCCTTGAAAAACTTGGCTGCCGCTGGTATTTCCCGGGTGCCTGGGGAGAAATAGTACCACAAACAAAAACGATTATTGCGCCTGCAATTAATATTGAGGCAAAACCTGATTTTGCAATGCGTGGCATCTGGATTGACGGAAGATGGGGACTTTCTTCAGAAAACAGGAAAATTTACGCCCAATGGGCGAAAAAAGTTGGATTCAGTTCTGATTATACGGGGGGTCAAAAGCTTTATCCCATTCCTGGAGACGGTTATCTTGCCTGGCCTCTTCCGCCCAAGGAGTATGCTGAAAGTCATCCTGAATTCTATGCGATGGACAAAACAGGTAAAAGAAATGTGACTTCCAAAAGTCATCCATCTTTTACAATGCTGTGTCTATCAAATAAACAAATGCAGGAAGAATACTTAAAAAATGTCAAAGAAGCATTTGAAGGAAAAAGACAGTTTCCCAATGTAAGTGAACTTGGTATTGGTATCTCTCCACCTGACGGAGTTCCTTATTGTTATTGTGAGACCTGCCTTGCGCAAAGTCAGAATTTTAATTATCCAAACTACATTCACGAGAGAATGCAAAGTGAGGAAGTATTCAGTTTTGCTGTAAAACTCGCAGATGCATTCCCTGATAAATGGGTTGCTGTTGCTGCATATGCCTTAAGAGAAATGCCACCCCAGGCAGTAGAACTGCGACCCAATATGGTGGTAATGTATGCTCCAATCAGTTGCTGCGTTCTTCATCCCAATAATGCCACTGATTGCTGGCGTAGAATTGAAATGGTAAAAATTCTGAAACAATGGATAAAACTTACTCCGCATGTGTGGCTTTACGATTATACGCCTGGCTTTCTCGTAAGTGGTTTTATTCCCGAAAGGGATGTCGCAAACTTTGCAATTAACGCGGCCATCTACAAACAAATAGGACTCAAGGGCTTCGGAAGACAGGGAAGCAACACCATGATGGCAACCTGGATCAGTTACTATACTTCAGCAAAACTAATGTGGGATGTCAATGCAGATATTGAAGCAATTAAAAAAGATTTCTATGAAAACTTTTTTGGAAGAGAAGCAGCACCGTATATTCAAGCATGGTGGGATGCGTGTGAAGCGCAACTATTAAAAGGAAAACAACATGTTCACGAGGACTGGCTCGTGAATAATCTTTACACCAAAGAATTTGCAAATTCAATCCATAAGTTCTACCAGCAAGCAAAAAAATGTCATATGACAGATGAACAAAAGAACCACTTCAGAATCTTTGAGCTCATTGTTGAAAATTTCGAGGCATGGACGCAGATGCATGAAGCTGAAAAAAACCTCGATTACAAAACAGCAAAGGAATCAGCAAGTAGAATGCTTGATGCCCAAAGAAAACTTCATGAAATTTCAGAATTTCTTGTCGGAAAAGGCGCGCTGACCAATAAATGGGAATGTTACACAAAAGGGAGAGAAATACGATTGGGTAAACTTTATCAAATGACAAATGGTGAATCAGGCATTATGATCGCACCTGTACCTCTTGAAGCAAGATTCTCAAAAGACCCATTCAATGAAGGTGTTATCGCGCAATGGTATCTGCCAGAATTTAATGACAAAAACTGGGAAATGAAAAATACATATTATCTATGGGACCAGCAGGATGAACCCCTCGATGCTGCCGGACATGACTATGACGGTTATGGATGGTATAGATTCTGGGTTAATATCCCTTCAAACTGGAAAGGAAAACCAATCCACTTTTACTGTGGTGGCGTCATCAATGAAGGGTGGGTCTGGGTAAATGGAGAATATGTGGGACATAAGCCACATGCCCTCTGGTGGATGGGTGGCCATGATTTTGATCTTGACATCACAAAATTTGTCAGGTTTGGTACCAAAAATCTTATCACAATCAGGGTATGGAATACTCAGGAAATTGGTGGTCTTTACCGTAGAGGATTTGTCTGGTCACCAAAATAATGGAATATACTGAACTTGGCAAAACAGGATTAAGAGTAAGTCGGATTGGTTTTGGTGCATTACCCATTCAAAGAACAGAACTGAAAAGAGCTGTCAGGATACTGCACGTAGCATTTGATCATGGTATCAACTTTTTTGATACAGCAAGGTCTTACACTGATAGCGAGAAGAAGATTGGGATTGCATTCAAAGGCAAAAGAAATAAAATCATTCTGGCAACAAAACTTTATGGAAAGAATAAAAAAGACATTCTATCGCTTCTCGAGGAAAGCTTGAAACAACTTCAGACCGACTATGTAGATATCCTACAATTACACAATCCACAGCAATTGCCAGACCCTGATGATAAGGACTCTCAGTACACAGGATTGATAGAAGCCCAAAAGAAAGGTATGGCAAGGTTTATTGGAATTACTGCCCACAAGCTAACAAATGCAATAGCGACCATAGAATCAGGGTTTTATGATACCCTGCAATATCCATTTTCGATGCTTTCTTCAAAAAAAGAAATTGAGTTGATAGAATTAGCAAAAAAACACCATGTTGGTCTTATTGCAATGAAACCTCTCTGTGGTGGATTACTGGCTGATATTGAAACTTCATTTGCTTTCCTCTGGCAATTTGAAAACCTTGTTCCAGTATGGGGTATTCAGAGAATGAAAGAATTGAATCAGATTATCAATCTTTCAAAAAGCCCGCCCCCATTAGACGCAGAATTAAGAAAAAAAATATCAGAAGAAAGAAAATTACTTGGCTCATCCTTTTGCAGGGGCTGTGGATATTGTCTACCCTGCCCTGCTGATATTCCTATTCCAATGGCAGCAAGAATGAAGTATCTATTAAGGAGGGCACCATACAGAAAATTTTTAACAGTTCAGTGGCAGAAGAACATGCTGAAAATAGAACACTGTAAAAATTGCGAAGTATGTAAGTGTCGATGTCCATATGGACTTAATGTACCAGAATTACTGAATGAAATGCTTTCAGATTATATTGACTTTGCAAAAACGAAAGGTATTATCATTGAACGGACGAAAGGAAATATATGAAGAATGATTATTCGCATATGCTGCTTGACCACTTTATTAGAAGAATGAGGAAACTTGAAATCGAAAGAAAAGCATTGTTAAAACAGATAAAAACAGTCAAAGACGCGCAGCTATATCAAAAACAGGTAAGAAATGTCATACAAAAAGCATTTTCTCCTCTACCGGAAAAGACACCCCTTAATCCCAGAATCACTGGGATTGTAAAAAGAAAAAACTATCGCATTGAAAAAATCATTTTTGAAAGCAGACCAGAATGTCTTGTCACAGCAAACCTTTATATTCCCGAAAATTTCAGTGCTCCATTTCCAGTAGTGATTGGAACCTGCGGTCATTCAGCGGCAGGCAAAGCAGAACCAAGATATCAGGAATTCTGTCAACGTCTTGTGCACAACGGCTTTCTCGTACTTATCTATGATCCATTCAACCAGGGTGAAAGAGACCAGTATACAAAACTGCCAAAAAATTCCTCTTTAAGGCGCAGTTGCTGTGCAGCGCATAATATGATGGGAAAACAACTACAGTTAATTGGTGAGTTTTTTGGAGCATGGCGGCTATGGGATGGAATAAGGGCACTTGACTATATTTTAACAAGGCAGGATATAGATAAAAATTTCATAGGAGTTACCGGCAATTCAGGCGGTGGAACAATGACAACATGGTTATGGGGTAATGAACAAAGATTTACTGCTGCCGCGCCAAGTTGTTTTATCACTCCTTTCAGATACAACATTGAAAATGAAATGCCGCAGGATATTGAACAATGTCCACCAGGAGTACTTGGTAGCGATGTTGAAATTGCTGACTTTTTTATATCACGCGCACCCGAACCTCTAATACTGCTTGGTCAGAAGTACGACTACTTTGACATTAGAGGATTTCACGAAATATGCAAGGAAGTAAAAAAATTTTATAAAATTTTTGATGCTGAGAACAATTTTTCATTTTTTATCGGTAATAATCCTCATGGTTATTATTCAGATGCACAGAAAGCCATGGTGTCATTTTTCTGTAAAATCGCCGGGAAAAAAGTTGTTGCCCCAGACCCAGAAATAAACATTGAAAAACCTGAGACACTATTTGCTACAAAAAGTGGTAATGTGATTTCTGCAGGTTCAAAACCGATGTACTTGATAATAAAAGAAAAGGCAGAAGAAATTGAAAAAGCGAGGCAAAAGTTAACAGAGGGAGAGTTAAAAAGTAGGATAAGGAAACTTTTGAAAATTCCGGGCATAATAACAGTTCCCCATTACAGGGTTCTCCGGCCTTGTATGATAAAAAAATCCATAATTGCAAGGTATGCAGTGGAAACAGAGCAAGATATATGGGTGATCCTTAAAAGGAAAATAGAGAACCCTGACTTCATTTACAATCTTCAATTAGAAGACGAAATAAACCTATGTATACCTGACTTATCTACAGAAAATGAAATCTTTGAAAAAAAGAATTTTTTGCCAGATGTGACTGAATACTTTGTTGAAGTAAGGGGTCTTGGTGAATCAATGCCTGAAGAAAAGAAAAATTTCTTCAGACCCTATGGCTATGATTTCATGATGGATATGTGCTACACAATGTTTGGAGAATCCTACATTGGTAAAAGAATTTTTGATGTGCTTTCAACAATTGAACTGTTGAAAAACAAAAACTGCAAAACAATCAACCTTTATGGAAATCACCAGGGCGCATTACTCGGACTTTTTGTTGCTTTTCTTTCTGATGTTGTAAAAACTATTTATCTTAAAAATCTTCCAGAATCCTTTTTCAACTTATGCAAAACTGTGTCAACACCACTTCCCTCTGCCAACTTTCCCAGAGGCATATTAAAAATCACTGACATCCCTGAAATTTTGAATTATTTAAAGAAAAACAAAAAGATTATCGTGATACAGTAAATCAGATAGTGCTGTTATCTTTTCAAATCGTCCAGATATCATGTTCTGTTATCCCAGCTTTTTCAATCATTGAAGCAGCCTTTTCAAAATCAAAATTATACGATTGATGGCAGTCAGTACCAATAGAAAATTTCACTCCCCTGGATTTCAAAAATGAAAGATATTCAAGATACTGCATCTTGAAATTTTCTGGATACGAAGGATGCAAAATTATTGCATGCAGATTTATCTCAACAATTTTTTTGTTTTCGACCACAGCATCAGCAAATTCTTCGTGCATACTCTTTGGTATCACATTAAAATCACTAAACCATGGTTCAAATTGTGCTACATATTTTTTCCAGTAACCTGAATGAAACCACCATGGATGGGCCACAATTGTCACAAGGGGATGTGTTGCAAGAAACATATTCTGACGATGATAATCTCTTATCAAACAATCGCGTTCCCATGGAACATAAAGAGGCCAGTGAGTTCCACCTATCACATATTCTATTCCAAGCTCTTTGATATCCTGCTGGCTGATATCAATCGCGGGTTTAGCCCAGGCAGGACCACCCTCACGAATTCCACATACTGCATTTTCATAACCGCCTTTTTTGATCAGTTCAATTTCCCATAAGGATACGCAACTTACCTCAATCCCAAAATGAAACCCTTCGGTTTGATTTTCAAGATATTCTTTCCTTGATGCTTCAATATCTTGAAGGTTTAGCCGGGTATTCAGATGGTCTGATATTCCAAATTTTTTAATCCCGTTTTTCTTGACAGATGTAATAATGTCCTTAATGGTCATTGACGCTTCATCAAAAGAATTATGGGAGTGGATGTGCCAATCTGTTTCTATTTTCATATTCATAAGTCCTTTAAAATGCCGTTCAAAAATTGTCTGATAGTTCAAAACATAGTAAAATTTTATCATAGAAAAGCGAGGATGGCGGAAATGGCAGACGCGCTGGACTTAGGATCCAGTGCCGCAAGGCATGGGGGTTCAACTCCCCCTCCTCGCATTGCACTCTTCTCTGAAAGGGAGTTGAATGGAGCGAAGATGTATAGGTCTGAGCAAGCGAAGACCTATGCGGCTGGCCGACCCTGAGCGTATTGGGAGCGAAGGGCGCCAACTCCCCCTCCTCGCATTCTAATTTCTTTTCTTCAATTTCTCTTTTTCAAAAAAGCAAAAACCAAAAAAGAAGGAAACAGGAATTAGCTAAGTGTTGTAAAAAACGCAAGCCGACTTTCTCACAAAAGTAAGATTATTTATTTTGCAGTACCCCTTTCACAGAGTCAGTCATATCAATTTTTTTGGCATCAGGCGGAAATGAAACCTTGAAGATACCGTCAGGCACAAATGTTTTGATTTCCAAAACATCAATCCACATACCGGGTGTATCACTTTCTGTAAAAAACTCCATTTTCAATGGGTTGAGGGATTCATAATCAAACCAGTAAAGAATTTTCTTAAATGGAATTGTCACATTCCCTGCTGGCATGTTGAGGGAATTTTTAATCGCTTCTATGTTTTTCACAGTGATTAAATAAACCTTTTTCCCATTTTTGTTTGTTTCTTCAACGACAATCTGGTCTTTAATTTTATTGAACAGTTCTGCGTCAAATCCAGCAGTTGAGCCTGTGCTCTGCTTCACTTTATTTTTCAATTCTTCAGGAAGTTTATCAAGGTCGATTGTCATGATTGTATTGTTTAAATTATTGTATGTGGTAACA
>Ga0209409_1000783_pt1 | contig 31017 bp, 28 predicted proteins | sample AD_JPNMR1_MetaG_FD_184424 | JGI IMG/M metagenome (GOLD analysis project Ga0209409, IMG submission 184424) | Active sludge microbial communities of municipal wastewater-treating anaerobic digesters from Japan - AD_JPNMR1_MetaG (SPAdes) (version 2) | ecosystem: Engineered > Bioreactor > Anaerobic...
TTTCATTATTAAAATTCCCCTGGTTTTTGCATACATTGAACCGACTCGAAAGAAGATGCGCACACATTTCCTTGGTTGTTGTTTTTCCATCGCTACCTGTAATTCCGATGACAGGACACAAGAATTTTCTTCTATAATTTTTGGCAACATCACCAAGGGCTTTCAGGGTATCTGAAACCAGAATCTGGGCAATATCAACAGGAATTTTTTTCTCAACAATGACACCTTTTGCGCCTGCCTTAATAACATCAGGAATAAAATCATGTCCGTCAAAATTTTTTCCCTTCAAAGCAACAAAAAGACAACCGCAGGAACACGTTCTTGAATCGGTGCTGATGCTGTTAAAAACAATGTCATCATTTTTAGAAAAACAAGATCCGCCCGTCCACTTCACAATCTCATCAAGTGTAATAGGTTCCATGTAATATTATTTTTTTCTCTTCAGTATTTCCAGCGCGACCTTTCTGTCGTCAAATGGATGAAAAACACTTTTGATAATCTGGTATTGCTCGTGTCCTTTACCAGCAATAACAACCCAGTCATTTTCCTCTGCTTCGGAGAGCGCTGTCTCTATGGCAGCCCGCCTGTCCGGAACAAGTTTGCATTTTCTTTTTCTCCAGAATGGAATTCCGCGATAAATGTCTGATATGATTGCTTCAGGGGATTCGTTGCGCGGATTGTCGCTGGTCATGTAAACCCTGTCAGCCATTTTAGCGGCAATCTTTCCCATCAATGGCCGTTTGCTTTTATCTCTATTTCCACCGCATCCAAAAACAAGAAGAATCCTCCGTGGATTCAAATGTCGTATTGTCTTCAAAAGTTCTTCAAGAGCATGATGAGTGTGAGCATAATCAACGACAACTGTAAATGGCTGTCCTGCATCAATAAATTCCATTCTTCCAGGTATGCAATGCAAACTCTCTAACCCATTCGAAATAGTATCAAGATCAATGCCAAATGAACTGCTGGTGGCAATCGCGGCAAGACAGTTGTAAAGATTACTGATGCCAAGGAGTCGTGTAAACAGTTTTTTCCCTTTCACAGTAAAACTGGTACCAGACCTGTCAAAATGAAATTGTTCAGGATAAAAATCGGCTTTTTTTGACAAACCAAAGGTAACAATATTCAGTTTGTTTTCCGACGCCACACTGATAAAGTTTTTCGCAAACGCGTCGTCAATATTAATAATTGCATATTTATTCTTTTTCTGACTGCCTGGCAGGTAATGCGAGAAAAACTTCAATTTTGCAGTAAGATAATTGGAAAATTTTTTGTGATAATCAAGATGTTCGTGCCCTGAAATATTTGTAAAAATTCCAGCGTCAAAATCAATGCATTCGACCCTGCCCTGTTCAAGAGCATGAGATGACACTTCCAATACCGCGTGAGTTAATTGATGCTCAAGCATCTCTGCAAGCAATAGTTGAATGTCTATTGATTCAGGCGTAGTGTTTGTTGAAGGAACAATTCTCTGCCCTATCTCATACTGAATCGTTCCAATGAGACCAGTTTTTAATGAAGCCACCTCAAAAATTTTCTTGAGAATCACAGAAGTACTTGTTTTTCCTTTGGTACCAGTAATTCCAACAATTGTCATTTTTTTTGAAGGATTGCCGTAATAAACTGCAGACATCTCAGCAAGCGCCCTGCGGCTGTTGTTAACAACTACCATACCAACACCAGAAGGAAGGAGTAAGTCCTTTTTTTCTGTGACTATTATGCTGGCTCCTCGTGATATTGCATCCTGGACAAACGCATTCCCATCAGAAGTGCTTCCGCAAATTGCAACAAAAATCCCACCAGGAATTACTTTTCGCGAGTCATAAAATATCCCGGATATTTCTTTGTTCAAAATATCCTGGGGTTTGACAAGTTTTGCGTTTTTAATCAGTTCTTTTGCTTTCATTTTCATCCATCCTTCTCATTGCAATACTTGCTGCCTGAGGTGGAATTCCCATATACTGCACAACACGCCATGCTATCTCCTTAAACACAGGGGCTGCAACAGCACCTCCGTAATAGGCACCTTTCGGTTCATCAACATTTACAAGAATAGCAACTTTCGGATTTTCCAGTGGCAAGAATCCAATAAACGAAGCGACAAATTTTGAGTGAGAATATCTTCCATTTTCAAATTTCTGTGCTGTACCGGTTTTCCCACAAATGGTATAACCAGGTATGTGCGCCTTCAGCGCAGTACCTTCCTCGCTCACAACTCTTGCAAGAATTGAATTAAGCGTGGAGACAGTGGTGCTGGAAATTACCGATTCCTTTTCAAAAGATTGCGCGGTCAAGCGATCAGGAGGGTCAATTTTTTTCAGGATATGAGGTTGAATAAGATATCCTCCATTGGCAAAAACAGATATCGCCCTGATTGCCTGCAAACAGGTGACTCCAACTTCCTGACCTATTGGTATCGCTGTAATTGAATAATCAGACCATCTTTCTACAGGTCTAAGAATGCCGCGTATTTCACCCGGCAAATCTATGCCAGTCGGTTCTCCGAAATGAAATTTCTTAATATACTGATAAAGCGTATCTTCACCAATTTTTAAAGCCAGTTTTACAGTTCCAATATTGCTTGACTTAATGATAATGTGCTGAAAATCAAGTGGCCCATAAGGATGCGAGTCGTGAAGTATATGACCACGTATGAACCATTTGCCACCCTCGCAATTGAAAACATCGTTGATATTAACCTTTTTTTCTTCAAGAACAGCAGCAGCCGTAACAATTTTGAAGATAGACCCTGGTTCAAACAGATCAGTCACTGCATAATTTTTTCTGTATTCAGCAGGAAATTTTCCTGGTGTGTTTGGGTCGAAATTCGGTCTGTTTGCCATCGCGAGAATTTCCCCTGTATGGGGATCTGCAACAATAACACTGATTTTTCTAGGATTACTTGTTTCCCAGCAATTTGTGATTTCTTCTTCAACAATTTGCTGAATACGAGAATCTATCGTCAAATAGACATCCTTTCCGTTTACTGGACGGCTGGTTGTTTTGCTTAATGAACTGAGATAATTGCCTCTACCATCACGCAAAATTGTGACGATTCCGGTATCTCCTGCAAGAATGTCATCGTACTGAAGTTCAATTCCTTCAATCCCCTTCCCATCGATGTTCACAAAACCAAGAACATGACATGCAAGCACTCCATTAGGGTAAATCCGCTTGTAATCATCTTCAAAAACAATACCCTTCAACCTTTCTTTTTCAATCGCAGTGTATTCTTCAACTGTAAGTTTTCTTTTAATTTGCGGGTATTTCTCTCTAAATTTCTTTTCAATGTCCCTGACAGGCATTTTTAAAATCGTGGAAAGAACCTTTATCGTTTGTTCCTTATTTTCTACATGTCGAGTATCAACGTACAGTGTCTTCACAGGTACATCCATTGCAAGAATATTACCATTTCTGTCATATATCGTGCCCCTCTGGGCAGGTAATATCTTGCCTACATACTGTCTTGCATCTGCCAGCGTGGAATATTTTTCGTACATGAAAATTTGAAGATATACCAGCCGTCCCGCAAGAAAACAGAAACAAAGAAACAGAGATATTTCAACAAACCTCTGCCTTTTTATAAATCTATCAATTCTGTTTATGTTCCTCTGCGTACGCATTGTTTCCGTTTCCATTTTTTAACTGCGTTTCAATGTTTGTAATATCCACAATTCTCCACTGGGCAGGAATTTCAAGAGAAAGATTCATTTTCGCTGCACGTTGCTTCACTTTTTCAAGGGACAGTTCTTTAAGAATCTGACTGCGATAATACTGATTCCAGTTTTGCAACTGCTGATATTGTTTTTCAAGTTTAGAAACTTTGTATCCAAGAGCAATTACATTACAGTAAATAATCAGATAACAAAAAACAAAAACAGATATAAGGGCAACATTTGAAACCCAGTGAGGCAACATTCTTCTTTTTTTCAAAATAACACCTCCGCTGCTCTTAACTTTGCACTGCGCGCGCTCTTATTGATGGATTTTTCTATTTCATCAGGAACAACTGGTTTTTTAGTAAGCACTTTTAATTGTTCCTTTGTTCTCATAAAATTCTTCACTATCCTGTCTTCAAGAGAATGATATGAGATAACGACTATTCTTGCGCCCGTCCCAAGAATCTTCAATGAACCTTCAAGTCCTGCTTTTAGATGTTCAAGTTCGTTGTTCACACAAATTCGTATTGCCTGAAATACCTGTGTCGCAGGGTGAATAGTTTTTTTTGTCCTTCTGCATCTCGCGATGAAATCAGCAAGTTGTCTTGTGGTTTCAAACAAGGATGTCTTTCTTTCTTTACATATCAGTCGCGCAATTTTTTTTGCATCCTTCATTTCACCATAATTACGAAAAATTTCTTCAAGATCTTTTTCTGACCATTTGTTTACAACATCGTAAGCAGTAATTGATGAACTTTGATCAAACCTCATGTCCAGTATACTGTCCTGACGAAATCCAAGACCCACTTCAGGATCTGAAATTTGTTCAGTAGAAAAACCAAGATCAAACAAAATCCCCGATACTTCATTAATATTCAGTATACTGATAATTTTTTCTATATTTTCAAAACCATCTCTAACAAAAATTATACTGTCAAGAAATTCACGGAGATATCTTCTTGCCCTTACTATGGCGCGATAATCCTTATCCATGCACAAAACTATGCACTTACCTTCTGTCTTCTCAAGTATTGCCCGGCTGTGATGCCCGGTGCCACATGTTGCGTCAATATACAAACCACCAGGTTTTACATTGAGAAAGAATAATACTTTCTCAACCATCACAGGCTGATGTTCTATCAGCTTCCAAGAAGTGTTTCCGCTATTTTCACGTATGATTCCAACGCCTTTGTTGAATAATCGTTCCATTTATTTTCAGACCAGATTTCAAACCTATCACCAACACCAATAATCACAATGTTATCCTGAATGCCTGCGTAACTGCCAAGGTGCTGCGGTAGTACAATGCGACCCTGTCTGTCAATTTTTGATTGAAAAGCACCGGAAAAAAACAATCTTGTAAAGGCACGTGGATCACCTTTTGTAAAAGGAAGTGATTTTAACTTTTCGGTCTGAGCGTTCCATATATTTTCGGGAAAAACAAAAAGACAGTTTTCAAGACCCCTCGTAATATAAACATTTTTTACATTATGCTGAAAAAGGTCTCTTCTGAGTTTCGAAGGAATCACTACCCTGCCCTTGTCATCTATTTTTCCCCGATACTCTCCAATAAACACCACTTCCTCCCATTTTCTACCACCAATATGTAAAACTATATTGAAAAGTTTGTCAAGTTTTTTATTTTCTGGTAGATTGAGTTACCAAAAATTTCAATGTCAGACAGCAAAAAAATCAGAATAATCTGATATTAATGCGATCGTTCCTTTTCGATTTTTTTCTGATACCCGCTTTCTATATATGCTTCAACAGGACACACGGGAACACCAAGTTCAAGCCGCGCTTTTGCAACAATGGGTCTGACATCCGCATTGATGATTGCATCATTAAATAACCTGTTGGCAAGTATAATGTCGTCTTTCTCCTGATATTCCGCAAGTTTTTCTGTCTGAACAATCATTGCCTTTACAAGCGATAGTTGCAGTGAATCCACAGAATGTAACAGCGCCTGAATTCTGTTTTCTCTTCCCCCACACTGGTCTATCATATAAGCCCAGTTTTTCTTCGCATCATTATTGATAACAACATTGCCTTTTACCAGTTCATAAAAAATTCTTGCCATTTCCTGATTTGGCTCAACAGAATGGTCGTCGTCAGCAGCATACCTTGTATTAAAATGAAATCCGCCGCGCATGTTCTCAGAAATCAGTGTCATCACAATCTGTTCAATATTTGTTCCGTGATGGTGATGTCCGAGGTCCACAAGTACCCCGACGTTTGAACCAAGACCTTTTGCAAGAGCAAATGATGTACCCCAGTCAGGGATTGTGGTGCTATATGTTCCTGGTTCAAATACTTTGTATTCAATAAGAATGGTAATATCCACTGGCATTTTTTTATAAGATTGTTCGAGAGAATTTTTCATTCTTTCATATGCCTGTTTCAGATCAATCTGGCCTGGATACATTGAGCCATCGGGAAACCATAATGTCACAATTCCATTGCACAGGTCCTTTGCAATTTTCCCTGCAAGTATTGTTTGTTCGATGTATCTTTCTCGTGTTTTTTTATCAGGAGAAGTAAAGCTTCCCATATGGGAACCAGTGAGAAAATATGTGGGATTTACTGCGCCAAGTTCAAGCCCTCTGTCTTTTGCCTCTTTTGCAACCTTTTTCGCAATTTCATAGTCAGCAACCATTCCATCTTTTGAAAAATCCCACAGCATATGGGTGGCAAATCTTTTTGTAATACCCGTAAGTTTATTGATAAACGCAGCATCGTCAAGTTTTTCCTCAATGTTTCTTGCTGCACCAGGATACATATATCCGCCAAACCTTCCTCCGCCAAAAGTTCCTAAAGCCCAGCCAGGGATTTCAACCTGAAATTTTTTTACTGCTTCAATTGCTTCTTTTACTCTCCTTTCTCCAAATTCCTCAACAAGTATTTCGAGCCCTTTTTCAATCCATTTTGTACTTTTTGCCATGATTGCCTCCTTGTTTCTGTTAAAACTCTTGATTTGGCGTTATTTCTTTCAACCATGATTAACAAATTTTCACCCTCTTCTTTACCTTCTCCCACAAAGGAAGAGGGAATAAAAATAAAAGTAAACATGCCATACTCAATTTCAGAACCTTTTCAATCAAGGCCTATGGCTTTACGAAGAACCATTATCACATCTGAAATTGTTATTGCTGGTTCACCGTCGCTTGCAAGTTTTGCTCTACTAATCAGCCACTGCGGATACACAGCATTGTACAAAGTTCCCCTGATTTCCACAGGAAGTTCAATTGCCATTCTCAAACACAGTATCACATCAGAAATGTCAATAATGCCATCTGTGTTGATATCTCCTTTTTCAATCAACAGGTTGTAAAATATGGTGAGAGTGTCATCATATCCGGTTACAACAGCAATATCTACTGTTCCATTTCTATCGAAATCACCATGGCACATCGTTCTCGGGTATCCTGTTTCAGTTGAAAATTCTCCTGAAGGAACAAGCAAACCATTTTTGTCTCCATAAGCCATAAGCAAATTGAATGTTGAAACCCTTGCAACGGCCACATCCTGTGAACCATCACGATTGAAGTCAGCGCTTATCACATCGTATGGATTGAACCCGACTTCAAAACTTGTACCAGCAGAAAAATTTCCCTGTCCATCACCTAACAATATTGAAAGGGCATTGTCTTCAGACCAATCACAGACAGCAATGTCAGGATTCCCGTCAATATTAAAATCAGAAAAAACAAGCCCGGTCGGTTGATTTATTAAAGATACAGGACCAGCACTGGTAAAAGTACCATCACCATTTCCAGTAAATAAAAATACTCCATTGGTGTACTGTGCGATTACTGCCATATCTGTGATACCGTCCCTGTTGAAATCGCACAATGAAACTCGCCATGCATTAGCCAAAGGATAAAACAATTGGTTGCTAAATGTCCCATCGCCATTGCCAGAAAGAACAACTATCCCGCCACCTGGATAATGACTGCTTGTTATTGCGATATCTGGTTTTCCATCCTTGTTAAAATCTCCTGTCGCTATCGAGTAATACGGGCCCTCTATGGCTGTGAAAAACACATTTATTGAAAATGTCCCGTCACCATTGCCAGTCATAATGCCATAAGTCATACCTGTTGAATTAGTAACAGCAATATCAGGTTTTCCATCCCTGTTGAAATCTGCTGATACAAGAGCATAAGGCATAAATTCATAGCCAGATGCTGGTTCGAATTGATAATTTGTTGCTTGTGTAAATGTTCCATCTATTTTACCTATTAAAATAGAAACGTTTGCGCTATCATGATTGGCAACAGCAAGGTCAAAAATTCCATCATTATTAAAATCGCCTGCAATGACGTTTCTTGGATTCTGTCCGACCTGAGAATGAGCAGGGATTGAAAATATGCCTGCTTCCTTGAATACAGTTGTGTTTTCAAGAATCACCATGCTGCTATACAGTATTAAAACAAGGTCCTGCTTACTATCGCCATTGAAGTCGCCTGAGACAATCGAGTATGGAGATTGAGAACAATCATAACCAAAAGCGGACTGAAAAGTTCCATCGCTTTTTCCCTTCAAGACAGTAAGGGTTCGAGAGTATTGATTGACAACTGCAAGATCTTTTATTCCATCACTATCAAAGTCATTTACTTCAATTCCCCAGGGCTCTCCGCCCGTAGTATAATAAACGGGTGTGTTAAATGTAAAATCTCCATTCCCTATTAAAATTGCAACCTGACCTCCATCACTTCTGCTTGAAACAGCAAGGTCTGCTTTGCCGTCTCTATTAAAGTCGCCTGCTGTGATAAACCAGGCAGAAGCAACAAAGACATTGACTGGCTCATAAAAAGTGCCATCGCCTTTTCCTCTAAAAATACTGACATTGGAATTGAAATAACCACTAACAGCAACATCCATTACTCCGTCATTGTCAAAATCTGCTGTTGTCAAATACAGAGAAACGTAACTTGTGGCATTTGTAGAAGCAAGATTGAAACTGCCATCTCCATTTCCGAGATAACAGTAAAATGCGCTATCATAAGAAACAACCGCAATATCTGGTATCCCATCCCTGTTAAAATCTGCAGAAGCAATGCCTCTGGGGTAACTGCCAGCAGAATAATGGGCTGGATTTTGAAATGTTCCATCACCATTGCCCATCAGCACACTCATTCTTTCAGGATACATATAACTTGTAACAGCAACATCCATTTTTCCGTCGCGATTAAAATCTTCTGCAATAATATAAGTCAGGTATCCGCCAATATTTTTAATCACAGGAGTTTGATTGAAAAAGGGGCCTTCGCTTTGTCCGAGAAAAACCAGTATATCTCCGGTGCTGTTCACAACAGCAATATCAATTTTGCCGTCTCTATTGAAATCTGCTTTCACAGCATGCTGAACATTGTTATTCTCAAACTGTCCAGCAAAGTTAAAACTCATGCCATATGCAGATGCCATGACTAACAACAAGAGCATACATATCCTGTAAATGATGTTATCCACGTTTCCCCCCGTTAATTTTTGCGTCGGGTTTGTTTATTCTACCACACTTTATTTTATCTGCTAATTTGAAAAACCATAGACGAAATAGACCGTAGCAGGATATGGTGGTATTAAAGTGGAGATAAGGCCCAAATTTTTCAAGAGTGCCGAAGCGGGGATTTGAACCCCGACGGCGTTGCCGCCACTAGGTCCTGAACCTAGCGCGTCTGCCAGTTCCGCCACTTCGGCGATGAAATTTCAAGTGCCACTGCTGTAAGAAATATTCTGATATTCACATTGAATTTCAGATACTGCCGCTTATCAATTAAACCTGCAAGTATCCCGGGGTTATCAATTTTTATTATACCTGAATATGCGTCGTCTGGCAACCTGAATTGTCTTGACTCTATATTTTGCAACAGATGCTCTCTTCCCATCAGTATCAGCGAATCAAATACATCTTCAATCTCTTCTCTTGAGAAGTTTTTTGCGATATCACCGGATGTTTCAAAAAGAGCTTTCCAGTTTCTGCCAGCGGCTGCCTCAAACATTTCAGAAATTTGTCTCAGTGCCTTGTCATCCTTTATGGGTATATCAATTTCAGGATTTAATCGTAGATTGATTGTTCGAGACACTATTGTTGGAAAAAAATTTTTATTGTTTCGAGCAAGAATGATGATGATGCCATAAGAAGGAGGTTCTTCAAGAATTTTTAATAAACTATTCGCCGCAGGTGCCTGCATCCAATCGGTTTCTATGATAAAAATCCTGTATCGTCCCATGTACGGTTTTGTGTACATCTGTTGTTGAACATCTCGAACTTCATCAATGGACAGATTTCTTTTTTCTGGCTGTATCAAATGAACATCCGGGTAATTGTTAGTAGGAATTGTTCTGCACGAATAACATTCTCCACAGATTTCAGGTGATTTTTCGCATTCAAGAATTTTTGCTGCAATATAACCGCTCTTTTTCCTTGTTGTGTCTGAACCGCCGTGGATGATGAATGCGTGGCACACTCTATTTTTTTTAACTGAGTTTTCGAAGAAATGATGTATTTGCCGACTGTCCATTTAAAAATTTGTCCCACTGTTTTTTGATTTGTGCAAAAGTCATTTCGATACTTTGTCTCTTGATGATTTTTACCCTTTCGGGTTCTGCGCGATGAATATTTAGATACCCATGACGGACTTTTTCCTGAAATGCTATTGATTTTTCAAGCCGGTCAGGATTTTTTTTTACTTCCCTGCGTAATACTGAAGCAGGTACATCAATGAGAAAAGTGATGTCTGGTTTTATGCCCTTCAAAATAATTTCGTGCGCAAGATTTATCAATTCCAATGGAATACCTCTTCCATAACCTTGGTAGGCAACTGTGGAATCCATAAATCGGTCAAGGACAATCACCCTTTTTTTAGCAAGAAGTGGTGATATTTGTTCAGCGACAAGTTGATTCCTTGCCGCGAGGTAAAGAAAAAGCTCTGTCAATGGTTGGATATCATCTGTTTTAACAAGTAAGATTTTTCTTAACTTTTTTCCGATTTTTGTGGTACCGGGTTCTTTAAAAAATAGAACATCAATTCCCTGCGATTTTAAATATCTGGTGAATTTTTTTGCCTGAGTGGATTTTCCGCATCCGTCTATGCCTTCAAAACTGACGATGACAGCCCTTTTTTTCATTTAACAAATCTTATAAAAATCTCTGCAAGTTTTTCGTCATCTCGCTTGACTTCCACCCTATATGTGGTTTTTTCGCCGTCCACAGCAAACCTTTTTAGCATGTCCCTGGCTGAAAACAGATATCCTGTATCGTTGGTTCCCGGATTGTCTGCTGGAGCAAATCCTACCACATTGATTCTTACGTTTTCAATAGGACTTCCATTTTGAACAGCACCAACAATTTTAATTTTCATATCACTTTTGATGTCAAGATAATCGCCATTTTCTGCGGTTAAACGATTACCATCTTCTGTTTCTACGATAATCATAACAGGCATGGGTCATGAGCTACTTACAATTCTGGATGGTTGCAAGTTCCCCTGCTGTACAACTGTTACTACACCTGTGGGGAAAAATAAAAGATAACTGTAATAACCTGTGATTGCCGCAAATATAACAGCAAGCAACATACTTACAGCTCCCTTTTTCCTGTTAACCTGATATACCATAAAACCAATTAATAGCCCGAGAAATGCAATACCAGCACACACCAGTACTAGCAATCTCGCAAGAATTTCGCTATTCATTTTTCCTCTCCGTTATCGAATTTTTTTCAAATGTTTTCTTCTGATTTCTATGGCCATTTTGTGATGCGGTAAATTTTCTATTTCAGCAATTCGTTCAGCAATGATACCATGTTTTTTGAAAAATTGCGAATTTGCCTCAATGATTGCGTAGCTTCTCATAAAATCAAAAACATTGAGACCAGAATCAAATACTGCGCTTCCACCAGTCGGAAGAGTATGGCTGGGCCCTGCAATGTAATCACCAATGGTGCATGGAGTATAGTTTCCTATGAATATTGCTCCTGCAATGAGTTTTTCTGCAATTGCATGTGCATTTTTACACACAATCTGTAGATGTTCTGGTGCAATGCGATTGATGATACCAACGGCTGAATCCATTGAATCAATTTTAATCCAGTACCCACCCTTCACGTTGTTTGATATTTTTCTTGCGATCGCTGAATCTTCTGATACAAGAAATATCATACTTTGGTTGTGTTCCTCCTGAGATTGCAAATCTGCTATGATGAAATCAGAATTTGCAGAATCGTCAATCAGGACCGCAAGTTCGCTTGGACCTGCGAGTAAATCAATGCCAATCGTTCCTGCAAGCATTTTTTTTGCTGCATTGACATAAATGTTTCCAGGTCCTGCAATCACATCCACTTTTGGAATGGTTTGTGTTCCTGATGCCATTGCTGCAATTGCCTGCGCTCCTCCGACTCTGAATATTTTGTCAATACCAATGAAATGCAAAGCCGCAATTATATATGGATGAATACTTCCATTGTACGAAGGCGGACTGCATGCAATAATTTCCTTGACACCCGCAATTTTTGCTGGCAATCCTGTCATCAGCACAGTTGAAACAAGAGGGGCAGTGCCACCTGGTATGTAAAGACCGGCTCTTGTAACTGGCTTTGTTCTGAAACTGATTCTGATTTCTTTTTCTTTTATCACAAACTGATTAATTCGTTGCCTTTTGTGATAATCTGTGATTCTTTTGATTGCCTGTTTTATCAATTGTCTGTCAGTACCAGGAATTTTCTTAACTGATGAGTCGATTTCCTGTCTGCTGATTTGAAATTCTTCAATGTCTACGTCATCAAATTTTTTCGTCCAGTATTTTACGGCATTGTCTCCACGTTTTTCAACATCAGAAATGATTTTTGACACCGCACGTTCTACTGAAATAGAAAATCGTTTCCTTTCTTTCAGCACTTTTTCAACATCAATCGGTCTTATCTGCAACATTTCAGGTTCTCTATCGTTTTTTTATAATCATTGCTGCCAAAAATAAAAGAACCGGCAACAAGAATATCTGCGCCTGCTTTTTTCACCAGTGGTGCTGTTTGGTAGTTAATACCACCATCAACTTCTATCAGAAACTTAAAATCGTTCTTTTTTCTTTGACAATCAAGCCACTCAATTTTTTTTAGATTTGACGAAATGAATTTTTGCCCACCGAATCCAGGATTTACGGTCATAACCAGAATGATGTCAACACAAGAAAGAAATTTTTCAAGCAATTTCACTTCTGTCGGTGGATTGATGACAATGCATGCTTTTTTTCCAGCGTCGTGTATTTTTTTTATCAGACGATTGTGGTCAATATCAACCTCAATGTGAAATCCAATAATATCTGCGCCAGCGTCTGAAAAATGTTTCCAATATTTTTCTGGATGTGATATCATCAGATGCGCTTCAAATGGAAGATGCGTGTATTTTCTTATTGCCGCAAGAATCATAGGTCCGAACGTGATATTGGGAACAAAATGGCCATCCATAACATCAAAATGTATCATGTCAGCGCCTGAGTCAGTGATAGCGCTCACTTCCTTCCCGAGGTTTGCAAAGTCAGCTGATAGCAAAGAAGGAGATATCATCATGCATCTAATTATAAAGAACTTACATCATTCAGTCAAATTACCGAAAATTGACGCAACAGTGTGTATGTGTTTAATTATCTCTATGAGACAGGTGAAAATTGAAAATAGAAAGGCGTTTCACGACTATGCGGTCATCGAAACACTCGAGGCAGGAATTGAATTGAAAGGACCTGAAGTTAAGTCAGTCAGACAGGGCAGTGTGAGTTTACGGGATTCCTATGCAGGATTCGAAGGAAATGAACTGTTTCTTTACAAAATGCATATTGCTCAGTATCCTGGAGCACTTGAAAAAATAGACCCATTAAGAAAGAGAAAATTACTTCTTCACCGCAACCAACTGGCACGATTGCAAAAAAAAGTTGAAGAAAAAGGATTGACAATAGTACCGCTTTCGTTGTATACTAATAACAAAGGATTAATCAAGGTAAACATTGCTCTTGTTCGCGGTAAAAAACTCTTTGACAAACGTCGGGACATAAAAGAAAGAGAAATTAAACGTCATATTGAAGGGCAGAAGCGAAATATGGGGGCGAAATAGGTCTCGACAGGGGGCAGGAGTGAGAAAAGCTGCCGACCGAGTCGCCGGTCGCTCGTAAAAACCGGCAAACAAAATAGCTGCCACAACAGCAAACTGTCTGGCTGCATAAATTGCAGCCACCTGACAGAATCCCTGCCCTCGGGATTCTGACCCAGGTCGCATGAGGGCTCGTTCCAGTTCTCCCTCCCAGGAGAATGGAATTAAAAACAATGGGACAGGTGTTCTGGAATCCTGTTTCGGGGAGTCCAGAAAGCACCCAACAAAACCGAAACTATGTCGGTAGATGCTTTTCTACTTCCCCTCTGGACGCGGGGGCAGTACCCGCCGCCTCCACTTTCACAAAAAATCGGTTGATTAACAGGAGTGTACGTGAGATTAACAGTAAAAATTATTGTGTGTGTTGTTCTGCTTTCCTCTATCGCATTCTCTTCAGAATTCACAAATCAAATCAAAAATTATCCGACATACTGGATTGGTAAGCAGAAATATGTGAGTTTGCAGACGATTATTAAGATTCTTGGAATTCAAAGCTGGGGAAGAATAGAAGACAGAATTTTCATTGAATATCAGGGTAAAATTCTGAAAGGAAGCCTCGGATCGTCTGATTTTTATGTTGATGACAAAAGGATGAATCTTGAATACCCGATCAAAGAAATTGAAAAAGAAATTTTTATCCCAGTTGAACCGTTTGATAGAATTCTAACCAGTACCTATGGCTCACAGATTCTCACTCGGGTTCAAAAATTAGGTTCTGAGCCAGAAGCTACTCCAGAAGCCAAGCAACCTGCTATAGAAAAATGGGATGGGGATAGAAAATTTATTATTCTCATTGACCCGGGCCACGGCGGCAAAGATAATGGTGCTGTGGGTAATTATGGACTCAAAGAAAAGGATGTTAATCTTGACATATCACTGAGGTTGAAAAACTTTCTTTTGAGCCAGTTTAAAAAAAACCCAAATATTGTGATAAAAATGACAAGAGAAGATGATAGATTTTTGTCTCTCGACGAACGAGTTGAAATGGCAAAACGTGAAAAGGTAGATATATTTTTCTGTATTCATACAAATTCTTCACGATTTAATAGGTGGAATGCTGATGGATTTGAAACATATTACCCGTCAAGAAAAAGTGAAATTTCATTTACTGCGAAACAGGAAACAGAAGAGCCAATTGATACTGAATCTGATACAGGGGTTGTTTTTCAGATAGTTTCAGATCTTAATACGACCTCAGTCATTGAAGAAAGTAAAATTCTGGCTGAAATGGTGCAGGAGAAACTTGCCGAAAGATTGATATGTCCTGACAGAGGTGCAAAGCCAGCAAGTTTTTATGTATTAAAATATACACCCATGACATCTGTCCTTGTTGAAGTAGGTTTTATTTGCAATCCTAATATTGAAGCAAATTTACGAGACCCTGAAGTCAGGCAGGCAATCAGTGAAACACTTGGAAAAGCGATTGTTCAATATCTCAAAGCAAAACAGACTATTGAATAAAAAATCTCCAATTGCAATTTTTGACTCTGGCATAGGTGGTTTGACTGTTGCAAAAAAGGTACACATGTTGTTGCCAGGAGAAAAAATCATTTATTTTGGTGATACAGCCAGAGTGCCATACGGCACAAAATCTCCAGAAACAATCAGGCAATACGCGATTCAGATTACATCGTTTCTCATTAAATTCAAACCCAAACTTATTGTGATTGCCTGTCATTCTGTTTCTTCTCTTGGAAAAAAATTTCTTGAAAACCGTTTCAACACATACCATTTTATTGATGTGATAAATCCTTCCATTGAGGAAGCAATTAAAATAACAAAGAACAAGAAAATCGGGGTCATTGGTACTCCTGCAACAATTTCGAGCGAAAGATATCCTGAAATTATCAAAAGGATTGATAGAAAAATTTGTGTATACCAGGCGGCATGCCCTTTATTGGTACCACTTGTTGAGGAAGGCTGGATTGACGGAGACGTGATAGAAGCAGTGCTTAGGTATTATATTTCAGACCTGTTAAAAAAACAGATAGATACCTTGATTCTCGGCTGTACTCATTATCCAATGCTGAAAAGAGCGATAAAAAAAATCACCGGCAATTCTGTGCATCTTGTTGATGCTTCTGATGCTACTGCAAAAAAGGTGAAAACTTTTATGATTCAGAACACTCTTTTGAATTCGAGTAAAGAAAAATTTCCGACCCTTTACTATAGCGATTTGCCAGAGTATCGAAAGAAAATTATGAATAATTTCTGGAAGACAGATGGTTTTGTAATCAAAAAGGTCAATATTGAAAAGGAGCTCTGATGTTTGAACTGACAGTAAGTAGCTATTTTTCTGGTGCGCATCGATTGAACGGTTATAAGGGGAAATGTGAGAACCTTCATGGACACAACTGGAAGGTCGATGTGACTGTTGGTGGAGAGATTAACAGATCAGGTATGGTGATTGACTTTGGGATTTTGAAAATGGCTCTTGAACAGGTGCTTTCAAAGCTCGACCACAAATATCTTAATGACATTGGTTACTTTAAAAAGGTTAATCCCAGTTCAGAGAATGTTGCCTTCTACATTTTCAAGCAACTTGAGAAAAATTTGAAAATTGATAACGTGAGGATAAAAAAGGTTACAGTGTGGGAAAATGAAAAACAGTGCGCTTCCTATTTCGAGTAGTTTTCGTAATTATTGTTTTTATGGTATAATAAACTACCTCACAGGAGTGAAAAATGACCCATCAAACATTAAAGGACTTTGCTGTTGACTTCGAAACAAAGGGTGTTAATTTGTACATGTCTCTGGCATCAAAAACCTCAAATCTTCTTGGCAAAGAACTTTTTTATTCCCTCGCTGAACAGGAAGTTCAACACGCCAGATTAATTGAAAAAATGTATATTGCTTCAAATATCCAGCAATTGGTGACAAACACTTCTGACATTGAAACAGAATTGAAAGAATTCTGGGAAGGTGCTCAAAAATTGAATTTGAAGAAAGACCCTGGCGACCTTTCAGGATATGAACTTGCAATGGAAATGGAACAGAAGTCAATTTCGTCTTATCAGTCATTTCTTGAGAAATCTGATAGCGAACAGGAAAGAATATTTTTGAAGTGGGTTATTGAAGAAGAAAAAAAGCATCTGGATGCATTGAGAAATGTTTATTACTATCTATCCAATACAGGCGACTGGTTTCAGAATGAAGAAAGTAAAATCTGGAACTGGATGAATCAATAAACAGGAGCCACTATGAAGGCAATTTCAAATGTGGTGCTGCCGGTGCCAAAAATTTATTCAGGAAAGGTCAGGGAACTATTTGAAATTGATAGTAAAAGAATTTTGATTGTTACGACAGACAGGATTTCTGCGTTTGATTTTGTTCTTCCGAATCCAATTCCAGAAAAGGGTGTAATTCTTAATCAACTATCCCTTTTCTGGTTTGAAAGATTGCAAAATGTCTGCGAGAATCATCTTGACATAATTGATTTTGAAAAATTTCCGCAAAATCTCAAAGGTTTTCGCAATGTTCTCGAAAAAAGAAGCGTGATTGCAAAAAAGACAAAAAAAATTCCAATAGAATGCGTGGTGCGAGGATATATCAGCGGAAGTGGCTGGAAGGAGTATCTCGCTTCTGGTACTGTGTGCGGAATAAAACTTCCTGATGGTTTGAAAGAAAGCGAGAAACTGCCAGAACCAATTTTTACTCCTGCCACAAAAGAAGAAAAAGGAGTCCATGACAGAAACATCAGTTTTGATGAAATGGTGGAAATTGTAGGTAAGAATCTGGCTTCTTACTTAAAAGATATTTCAATCACTCTATACAGGCAGGCATCTGAATACGCTGAACGCAAAGGAATCATCATTGCAGATACAAAGTTTGAGTTTGGTTTATATGATGGAAGGATTATCTTGATCGATGAAATTTTAACACCTGACTCTTCCAGGTTCTGGGAAAAAAATAGGTATCAGCCAGGTAAAAATCAGGATAGCCTTGACAAACAATTTGTACGAAATTACCTTGAAAGCATTCACTGGAACAAGCAACCACCAGTACCAGAATTGCCTGCAGATGTGATAGAAAAAACAAGGGAAAAATACTGGCAAATTTACAATATTCTCACTAACTGAACCATGCGGGTTTAATGACAATCAAATCTGAAAACATTTATATTGTGGAAATTGGCTTGAAGAAAGGACTGTTTGACGCCTTCGGGAACGAAGTCAAACATTCTATTGAAGAACTGGGTATCAATGGCATTGACAGCGTTGATGTATACGATGTTTACATGGTTTACGGAGATGTCAATTTTTCCCTTGTTCGACGCATTGCAAAAGAACTTTTGCTGGACCCTGTTGCGCAAACTATGAAAGTATACCGAGCCGACAAAAATCAAAAATCCAGTAATATTTCCGTTGAGGTCTGGTACAAAAAAGGAGTGACCGACCCTGTTGCTATGACTGCTATCAAGGGTATAAGAGACCTTGGTATTAAAAATGATATAAAAATTAACTGTGGAAAAAAATATGAATTTCACACTTCAATGATTGATAGGACACTTATCGAATTGATATGCACAAAGGTTCTCGCAAATACTCTGATTCAGGATTACATTATCAAAGGAATTTGAAATGGCCAAGGCAAACATTATAGAAATTCTCAATGCCACAGACGCTGAACTTATTGAAATCAGTAAAAAAGGGCTATTGTCATTGACCCTTGATGAAATGAAAAGAATTCAAAAGTATTTTCTTTCCGCTGGTAGAAATCCAACTGACCTTGAACTCGAAATGATAGCTCAGACATGGTCTGAACATTGCTTTCATAAAACGTTCAAAAGCAGGATTCAGTTTACCGAAATCATTGATTCAAACTCGCCAGTGATGGAAGAAATTCCTTCTCTATTCTCCCTTATCAAACAGGCAACTGAAAAAGTTAGAAAAAACTGGTGCATTTCTGTTTTCAAGGACAATGCCGGCATTATTCAGTTCGATGAAGATTACTGCATCTGCTTCAAAGTTGAAACGCACAATCATCCTTCAGCCCTTGAGCCATATGGTGGTGCAGGCACTGGCATTGGTGGAGTGATTCGCGATGTTCTGGGAGCAGGCCTTGGCGCAAAACCAATTCTCAATACTGATGTATTTTGCTTTGCACCGCTTGATACCCGTCATGAAGAACTACAAGAGGGTATTTTTCATCCCCGCCGTCTATTCAAAGCAGTGGTATCAGGCGTAAGAGATTACGGCAACAGAATGGGTATTCCAACCGCAAATGGAGCCATTCTGTTTGACCCCGGTTATCTTTACAATATCCTGGTTTATTGCGGTACTGTTGGAATTATGCCGAGATGGGCTGTAAATAAAAAGGTTAAACCAGGAGACCTGGTGGTCGTGATTGGTGGACGAACCGGTAGAGACGGAATTCATGGAGCCACATTTTCTTCAGCAAGTCTTGAAAAGGATATTCCCACCAGTGTTGTCCAGATCGGTAATCCTATTGTTGAAAAAAAGGTGCTTGACGCATTGATGACGGCAAGGGACGAAAAACTTTATTCTGCAATTACTGACTGCGGCGCAGGTGGGCTTTCGTCAGCAGTGGGAGAGCTTGCTCAACATTGCGGGGCAGTGGTGCACCTCGACAAAGTACCTTTGAAATATCAGGACTTGAAACCCTGGGAAATATGGGTTTCTGAATCCCAGGAAAGAATGGTACTTTCTGTTCCACCTGAAAAATTCAACCGTTTGAAAGAAATTCTTGAATCTGAAAATGTTGAGTATGCCTGTATCGGAAAATTTAATTCAACTGGAAAAATTAAAATCTTTCACGAAAAAGACATAGTAGGAGAACTTGACCTGAAATGGCTGTTTCAAAAAAGTGAATTGCCAGTTTTAAAGGCATTGTACGAAAAAAGGGAAACTGTAAACATTATTCCTGAAAATATCAATCTTGAAGAAACACTTTTGCAACTGCTGTCTGACTCAAATATCGCTTCAAAAGAAATTGTTGTCAGGCAATATGACCACGAGGTCCAGGGACATACCATCATTAAACCTTTTGGTGGTATTGATGGTTGTAGCGCCTCTGATGCTGTGGTCCTCGCTCCAATTTATGGAAATGATCGAGGTATTGTGGTTTCCTGTGGCATCAATCCATGGTACGGAATGCTTGACCCTTATCTTATGGCTGGTAATTGCATTGACGAAGCATTGCGCAATATTGTTGCCTGTGGTGGAAACCCAGACAGAACAGCGATTCTTGATAATTTTTGCTGGGGAAAGATTGATGACCCATTTGAACTTGGAAAACTGACAAGATGTGTGAAGGGCTGTCATGACTATGCAATACAGTATAAAGTTCCTTTTATTTCAGGTAAGGATAGTTTGAACAATTACTTCACAAAAGTAGATGGCTCTGTTGTTTCAATCCCGGGGACTCTCTTAATCTCTGCCATCAGTGTGATAGACGACGTGAGAAAATCAATCACTTCTGATTTTAAAGAAGCCAGCAATTTGATCTACATACTTGGAGAAACCTCTAATGAACTTGGTGGTTCAAGATTTTTCAATGTATTTAATCTGGAAGGTGGCAGGTGCCCTGCTCCACATCCTGAAATAAGTCTGATGATTATGAGAAAACTTTATCGAGCAATAAAAAATAATCTTGTAATGGCATGTCACGATTGTTCAGAAGGAGGAGTTGCCATTGCGATTGCTGAAATGATAATTGGAAGTGGTTATGGCGCTGAAATATACCTTGAGCAGATGCCTGCGACAACAGCAGAACCAGTATCACTTTTGTTCAGCGAAAGTCAGGGAAGATTTATAGTTGAGGTTGATGAATCCTGCGTCGAAAAATTTGAAAAATTGTTCAAAGGACTGCCCTGCAAACAAATTGGAAGAGTAATACCTGATTTTCGTTTGAAGGTAAATGACAGGGATAAAACTTTGCTTGATGTCAACGGCGAATTGTTGAAACAGAAGTGGTGTGGAGCGATTTCATGGTAAAGGTGATTATCCTTCGTACTGGTGGAACAAATTGCGACCTTGAAACAGAATGGGCCTGTCAGGTTGCCGGCGCAAGTACATCAAGAATCCATATATCGCAAATTACAACCGGCAGGGTCAAAATTCTTGACTTTGATATTTTGATTATTCCTGGTGGGTTTTCTTATGGAGATGACCTTGGTGCTGGCAAGGTTCTGGCGAACGAAATAATGCTGAAGTGCTGGGAACAGATAGAAAAATTCAGAGAAAAGCAGAGACCTATCATAGGCATATGCAATGGATTTCAGGTACTGGTCAAGGCAAAAATGTTGCCATTCTGGGGAAAACATACTGCAAGCCTTGTCTGGAATGAGTCTGGTAGATTTGAAGACAGGTGGGTAAATCTCAGGGTTGAAAAAAGCACTTCTCCCTTTTTTAACAATATGCCAGAAATTATCAGATTTCCTGTGGCTCACGCTGAAGGAAAATTTGTTTTGAAATCACATTCTCTATTGAAAAAAATTGAGAAAAATCAGCAGGTAATTTTGCGGTATGTCAATCCATCCGGAGAAACGCAAGGATATCCTTATAATCCCAATGGTTCTATTGCCGGTATTGCTGGTGTGTGCGATGAGAAAGGACTTGTTATTGGAATGATGCCACATCCTGAACGGGCACTGCTTAGAATACATTTACCTGATTGGACACGATTGAAGGGACAGGAAGAATTTTCTTACGGATATCGGTTTTTCAAAAATGTGATAGAATATTGTTCGTGAATTTTTTCAATGAAAGGAGCTGAAAGTGGTAGATAACAGTACTCATTTGAAAGCAGACGCGCTAATAGAAGCGCTTCCATATATTCAAGATTATAAAGGCAGGATATTTGTCATAAAAATTGGTGGCGCGATTTTGAGATTGCCTGAATCAAAGAAATCCATTCTTCAGAATATTGCCTTTCTCAGCGCTGTCGGAATAAAGACTGTTGTTGTGTGTGGAGCAGGACCCACCATTACAGAAGAAATTGAAAAACGTGGTAAAAAGGCAAAATTCATTGAGGGTCTCCGGGTTACTGACCAGGAAACACTGGATATTGTTGTGGAAATTCTCGGCGTTGCAAGGGATGAAATTGTTGAAACATTGAAAAAGGACTTTAGAACAGAAGCATTTTCTTTAAAGCCAGAAGATAGGCACCTCATTGCAAAAAAGATTCACTGGCAGAAAGGCGACGAAATCATTGACCTGGGATTTGTGGGACAGGTAGAAAAAGTTCAGGCAGATGTATTGCGCTCTTTTCTTGAAAAAGGCGTGGTTGTTTTTGCTCCTATTGGCATTTCAATGGATGGACAGAAGTATAACATAAATGGCGATTCAGTTTCTTCTGCAGTTGCTCAATCTCTTGGAGCAGAAAAACTGATTTTTGTTACTGGTGTCAGGGGAGTCATGAGAAATCTCGATAATCCTGATACATTGCTGTCAGTAATTACTGCATCGCAAGCGGAGAATCTTATCAAAGAGAAAGTAATTACAGGAGGCATGATTCCAAAGGTGCGAGGCGCGATTGCAAGTTTAAAAGGAGGCGTGAAAAAGGTGCACATTATTAGTGGAAATGTGGTACACTCAATAATTCTTGAAGTGTTCACAGAACAGGGTATTGGAACAGAAATTATACTTGACGAGGCAAGCGATGGATGAGATAACAGTTAAACAGTATTACAATGATTACATTATCGGTTGCTATGGCAGAGAAAACTTTGTTTTTGTCAGGGGTAAAGGTCCCTGGCTATGGGATATCAATGGGAAAAAGTACCTTGATTTTTTCCCTGGATGGGCAGTAAGCGGGCTTGGCCATTGTCCACCAAAAGTTGTTACGGCCCTGACAAAACAGGTAAAGACCCTGATGCATGTGGCAAACAATTATTACAATGATGTTCAGGCGTTGTGCGCAAAGAAGCTGATTGATATCTCTTTCGATGGAAAGGTGTTTTTTTGTAATAGTGGCGCTGAAGCCAATGAAGCCGCAATCAAACTGAGCCGTCTCTATGGCGCAAAGACAGGCAGATATAAAATCATTTCCATGCTCAATTCATTTCATGGAAGAACCCTTGCTACTGTGACCATGACAGGCCAGGAAAAGTATTCGGCACCTTTTAAGCCACTTCCGGATGGCTTTGCTTATGCGCGGTTCAACGATATGTCATCGCTTCAGTCGGCTGTTGATGAGAAAACAGTCGCTGTGATTGTTGAGCCGATTCAGGGAGAAGGCGGTATCAATGTCGCTGATAAGTCATACATGCAATCATTGCGGGAATTTTGCAACAAACATGATTTACTGTTGATTTTTGATGAAGTTCAAACAGGTATGGGTCGCACAGGCAAATGGTTTGCATTTCAACACTATGGGGTGCAACCAGACATTATGACTCTTGCAAAAACCCTTGGCGGTGGATTTCCCATTGGAGCGACGATTGCACGAAAGGGCATTTCAGACCTTCTTGTTCCAGGAACTCATGCGTCCACATTTGGCGGCAACCCACTTGCCTGCGCTGCTGCAATGGCTGTAATGGAAACCATAGAAGAAGAAAATCTTTGTGAAAATGTTTCAAATCTTTCTGGCTGGTTTATGTCTGAATTAAAAAAATTGCAGGAAAAGTTTCAGGTGATAAAAGAAGTAAGGGGAATTGGTTTTATGATAGGAATGGAACTTCATGTAAGTGGCAAGAGTTTTGTTGAAAGATGCAGAAACAACGGACTATTGTTGAATTGCACCCACGACACAGTAATCAGGATTATGCCACCTCTTGGTATAAAGAAATCCCTTCTAAAAAAGGGTCTGGCTATTATCAGACAATCCCTTCAGGAGGAGTTCCCAATAAATGAAGAAAAAAAGAGACCTGCTTGATATCAGGGACCTGAACAAAATAGAAATCTATCAAATTTTTGAGCAGGCAAAATTCTTTAAGTATCAGAGAAAAAAACAAATCATGATTTCAGATACCCTAAAAGGCATGTGCATAGGACTGTTGTTTCGCAAGCCATCAAGCAGAACAAGAATTTCTTTTGAGGTTGCAATTATTGAACTTGGAGGGAATCCGATTTTTCTTGAATCAGGCCAATTGCAGATTTCGAGGGGAGAAACAATTCAGGACACAGCGAGAGTCCTTAATTCATATTTGAATGGTCTTGTGATAAGAACATACCAGCAGTCAGAAGTTGAAACATTTGCAAAGTATGTTGATTTTCCTGTGGTCAACGCCCTTACAGATTTTTTGCATCCGTGCCAGATTCTTGCTGATTTTTTCACAATCTGGGAGAAAAAAAAGGATCTCGAAGATGTTGTTATCACTTACATTGGCGATGCCAACAATATCTGTAATACCTTAATTCTCGGCGCGGATATTCTTGGAATAAGGATCAATGTATCGTGCCCTACAGAATTTTCAGTAAGCAAAAACATTACAAATGCCATGAAGAATCCTTCTCTTTTGAAAGTAAGCAATGACCCTACTGCTTTTATCCCTGAATCAGATGTGATTTACACTGATACCTGGGTAAGTATGGGAAATGAGCAGGAAAAGCAGAAACGGCTCGAAATTTTCAAGCCATATCAGGTAAACGAAAAATTGGTAGAAAAAGCGCCAGGGGACTTTATTTTTATGCATTGTCTGCCAGCGCATAGAGGCGAGGAAGTCACAGACGGCATCATAGATGGAAAAAATTCTGTCGTATGGCAACAGGCAGAAAATCGTCTTCATGTTCAGAAAGCAATTTTACACTTCCTTTACACCAGTTGAATATATGTCTTTTGAGCAACGGATAAAAAAATTACAGGCATATCTTGAATTAAAAAAAATTGACTGCATTGTTACTTCAAATCCATCAAATATTTTTTATTTCACAGGTATTTATAATCTCGAAGGTTATCTCTGCATAAGTAAAAAAGATTTAAAATTTTTTACTGGTGGAATTTATTATCAATATGCTGTTGACAGACAGAACTCTTTGAACATTCCAGATTTTTCTGTAGAACAAATCAACAAAAATTTTTACGTTTTTTTAAAATCATTCAAAAAACCCTCAATAATTTCATCAGAAGTTTCTGCTGGGAAATGGAAACAACTCTGTCAGAAAGCCACAAGACAAATCAATCTTATTGATAATTTCATTGCCCGCATGAGAATGGTAAAGGAAAAAGAAGAAATTGAAAAAATCAAAAAGGCAGAAAAAATTGCCTGGTCAGTATTGAGACACGTAAGAAATCTCATCAAGCCAGGAGTTTCAGAACTGGACATTGCTGCTGAAATCCTTTATCAAATACGAAAACAGGGTGGAGATAAAGAAGCATTTCAGGTGATTGTTGCCTCTGGTATCAACTCATCCTATCCTCATCATCAGCCAACAGCAAGAAAATTTAAGGACAAAGACATTGTTCTTATTGACATGGGAGTTTGTCGTGAGGGTTATAATAGCGACATCACAGACACCACAATTATAGGAAAAATTGAGAAGGAAGTAAAGGATGTTCTTTTGGCAATTGCAGACGTTCATAAATATGTTGAAGAAAGAATAGAAAAAGGAGAAACATCCTGCAAAAAATTGCACGATACAGGTGTGAAAGTTTTGAAAAAAAACGGGCTTGAAAAATTTTTTACTCACGGACTTGGCCATGGTGTTGGAATTGATGTTCATGAAATGCCGCAATTATCTCCTGTAAGTAGGGATAAACTGGAAAAAGGAGTAGTATTTACAATAGAACCCGGTGTTTATTTACCAGGTAAATGGGGCATCAGAATTGAGAAAATGAAATATTATTGTGGGGATACTTGACAAAATAAACAATACACGATATTATAGACTTGAATAACTCTTTCCCGCAAGCAAACTAAGGAGGATTTATGTTGAGAAGAGTAGTAGCAGTCGCAGGAATTATAGCGTTTTTCTGGACTTCGCAGGTTCTGGTTTTCGGGGCAGAAGAAGCTGCAAAGATTAAATTACCTTCTGGAAAGGTTTATAAGGTAACAAGGGTTCAGATAGAGTCCTTAAAGAACCAGCCCGGTATACAATTTAGTCAAAGTTTGCCCACAGCTGTTGAAAAGGGTGTAATGGCTGTGCAGGTTCCAGCAGAGTTAGGTGGTGGTTATATTCTGGGAACACCTTCTGCGATTGCTTCTGCTTTTAATGCGGCTGGAATTACAGTGGGACTGACTCCTGCTGCCTTAACCACAACTACTGCAACCATTGTAGGAATCAGCGTCGCAAGTATCGGAGCTATCATTGCTGCTTCAATTAGCGGAAAAGGCGCTGCTCATCACGCAGCTCCCGCTCATTAATAACCTATACCTGAGTACATTTTTTACAGGTATGCCTGATGACTCGGTCTGTGTTATTGTGAACAAATAATGGCAGAAAAAATCCTGTCGCGAAGTATTGTCTTTTTAATAGTTTATCTTTCAATTTCTCTGTTTCCAGTTTTTGTACACGCGACAGATTGGGGAAGCACAGGATTAATTCGGGTTCCAAATGGCAGAGTGATAGAAGATACAAACCTAAGGTTCACATTATCTCAGAATTATCCATATAGACACATAGCAGTTACGTTTGGATTTCTTCCCTTTCTTGAACTTAATGGAAGATTTGTTACTTTGCTTGACCAGAAAGTTGAAAGAAGCGAATGGAAAAAGTATGGTCATTATAAAGATAAGGTCGCTGATTTTAAAATCCTTGTTTTGAAAGAGAGTGATCTTTTACCTTCTGTAAGTATTGGAGTTCAGGATTTTCACGGAACCCAGCTTTTTTTTAATGAGTTTATTGCAGCAAGCAAAAACATCGGAAATTTTGATGTCACCATTGGTTATGGTGGAAATCTTTTTGGTTCTATTTTTAAAGAAAAACATACAGAAGTAAGAGAACTGGATGGAGTGTTTGGAGGACTTGAGTGGAAGGTGATGAAGAATTTATCTTTACTGGCAGAATATGACCCAACTGAAAAACTTGCTCGCAAAAGTAAAGAAGAAGTAAAATCTCATGTTAATTTTGGTATTAAGTGGAATCCAAAAGAATGGCTCGAAATCGGGTATTCATTTCAAAGGGGCTATGAACATGGAATCTGTTTTTCAATAACCTGGCCATTTGGCAAGCCGCTTTCGGCCAAAAAGCCTGATTATCCCTTTTATGGTCCTGTTGACCATATGCCAATTGTACCGGTTTTAATGGAACGAAATATTACTGATCGACTTAAATCAATCGTTGAATATCTGCAAGAAGAAGGACTTTCCAATGTTAAAGTAACAATTTCTGAGGACTTGAAAAATCTCTATGTCGAATATGAGAATAAAAAATATCTGTCTCATGTAAAAGCACTTGGAAGAGCTTTAAGAGTTATTGTGTGTCAGTGTCCTTCTGATGTCGATAGTGTTCATGTAATTATCAAGTCACAGGGTTTAAAAATGGCAGAAGTGATAGTAAACCCATGGGATTTTATTGATTTTTTGAATGGAAAAATCACCAGTAAAGAAATGCTGAAAAGAACAGAAATCCATACTCAGATTACACCGTATGGAGAAAAATCAGGTTTTTCGGATATTACTGCGGGTAAAGATGCTGGATTTCAATTCTCAAAGGAATTCAATCCCATCAGCATTGAAACATACTTCAATGACCCTTCTGGTTTCTGGAAAGCAAGAATAGGACCTTCAATTGATTTAAAAGGAGAATTCGAAAACGGATTAAGTGGTGAAGCATTTGTAAGGTTACCTGTATGGAGCAATGTCAGCACAAATCTTTCTCCTATCACTAAAAATCCAATTAGAAGCGACATTGTTGACTACATGTCTGAAACAAAACCAGTTGTAGAACAACTTTACCTGAACAAGATTTCGAAAATTGGTGCAAATGATTATCTAAGGTTAACTGGTGGTTTTCTTGAACTTCAATTTGCTGGGTTCTCATCCGAATATCTTAAAACATTTTTTGACGGAAAACTGGGTATAGGAAGTGAACTAACCTGGGCAAAGAAAAGAGAACCCGGCTCTATTTTTGGACTTAAGAATTTTGAAAGCACAACTTCATTTTTGAAAGGATATCTTTATATTCCTGGGCCAGAGCTGGTATTTCAGGCGGATGCTGGAAAATTTCTTGGTGGAGACAAGGGCTTTAGAGTTCAAATTACAAGATATATCCGTGGAGGAAGTGTCTTTCTCTGGTATGCAAAAACCGATACATCAGGATTTACTGGTCCTAATAGAGGATACGCAGATAAAGGTGTTGGATTTACCTTGCCTCTAAACATTTTCAAGGATCATGATTGCCAGGGACAGTACAGGTATGCCTTTTCTCCATGGTCAAGAGATGTTGGCCAGGAGGTTTCTCAGCCATATACTCTTTATGACTATGCCATTAAATTTACACCTGCTTATTTGAAATCGCACTGGAACGAGATTACAGAATAATAATCGGAATTTGTAAAGGTATGAATATCTGTTATAATTTTATTTGCGTGATGTATTTAAATCCTGTTGGCTCATAGGAGGAATACCAATGAAGCAACGAAATTTGGTTTTTGTAATAAGTTTCCTTACAGTATGCAATATTGTCTTTTGCCAACAATCTGGAAATGTGGTTGCCGAGAATAAGGCCCAGGTTGTCTCACAACCTGCACAACAACAGGAAACCAAACCAGCACAGGGTTCTGAAACAACACAGGTTAAACAGATTGAACAGGTATCTCAGCCAGCAAAAGAAACAGAAAAAAAAGAAATCATCCCGGCAGAAAAAGAAAAGTTCTCTGGTGAAGAAATCGTTGAAGAAGGTTCTCCAATAGAACAAATGTTTTCAAGAAGTGTTTCTCTGCAGGTGAGTAAAAGATTAAGACAGTTTGGCTATGATATGTTCAAACTACCTTCCACCACATTTGCACCTGTGGAAGATATGCCTGTGGGCCCTGATTATATCGTTGGTCCTGGAGATAGTTTAAATATTTATATGTCTGGTATTGTCAATAAGGTTGTATCTGTCACTGTAGATCGAGAAGGAAAAATCGTTTTACCTGAGTCAGGAACACTTTTTGTATGGGGATTGCCATTTTCGAAGGTAGAAAAACTAATAAAATCTGTCTTGAGTGAAACATTTGCCAATGTTCAGGTTGACGTTTCCATGGGCCGGCTCAGAACAATAAGAGTTTTTGTTCTTGGCGAAGTGACAAAACCAGGAAGTTATACCCTTTCTTCACTTGCTACACTTTTTCAGGCACTTTATGAGGCAGGAGGCCCAACAAAACTTGGAACATTGAGAAAAATACGTCTGCTCAGAGGAAACGAGGTTGTTGATGTCGTTGACCTTTATAAATTTCTTCTTGAAGGACAGAAAACTCAGGATTATCGACTTTTCTCAAATGATGTAATTTTTGTTCCACCGATAGGACCTGTGGGTGCTATTGCGGGATATGTAAAAAGGCCTGGCATTTACGAACTTTCAGGAAAAACAAAAATCAGTGACCTTATTACAATTGCAGGAGGAATGATTCCGACTGCATACATAAATAGATTGCAGGTTGAAAGAATAAAGGAGCATGAAAAACGGATACTTCTTGACCTTGAATTTAAGGATGTTTCAGAACTTGAACATTCAACAAATAATCTTGTGTTGCAGGATGGAGATTTAGTGCTGATATACCCGATACTGCCCTATAAACGGGGCTGGGTTGCAATAGAAGGTAATGTGACAAGGCCCGGAGAATATCAATTTATTGAAGGAATGAGAATTTCAGATTTACTTAAAAAGGCAGAAGGTGTGCTTCCAGAATTTTACGAAAGGGCTGAAATATTGCGTTTTGTTTCTGAACATACAAGGCAACCCATTGCTTTTAACCTTGAAAAGGTTTTGAAAGGCGATAAAAATGAAGATTTGCCATTAAAAGAATGGGACATTGTAAAAATTTATTCACTCTATGACATTTATCCTGAACCAATTGTGGAAATTAGAGGAAATGTCCATAAACCAGGTGCTTACAGGTTTATTGAAGGCATGAAGGTAAGTGATTTGCTCTTTCGCGGTGAAAACCCAACTGCTGAAGCATATCTTGAGCGGGCAGAACTATATAGGTTCAGAAAGGATAAAACACGCGAAATGAAGGTCATTAACCTGAAGGAAATACTTGATGGAAAAAAGGAAGCAGATATTACGCTGGAGCCCTGGGATAAACTTGTCGTATATTCGTTATACGATATTTTTCCGACCGGTTATGTAGGAGTAGAAGGTGCAGTGCAAAAACCAGGGAACTATGAACTAACACAAGGAATGAAAATATCTGATTTGCTATTTCAGGCAGGTTATCCTCTTAAAGAAGCATATCTTGAGCGGGCAGAACTATATAGGTTCAGAAAGGATAAAACCAGAGAAATGATACCCATCAATCTTAATAAAGTTCTCAGCGGAGATGAAAAGGAAAATATGGCGCTTGAAGAAAAGGATATGTTAAAAATTTATACAATTTCTGAGGTAATTCCGAAAAGTTATGTAGAAATCAGTGGAGCTGTGTATGAACCAGGTAGATATGAGTTGACAACCAACATGAAGATCAGTGATTTGATTTTCCAGGCAAAGGGATTAAAAAAATTCGCATCACAGGTTGCAGAGCTTTACAGACAGCGACCAGGCGATACCCCAGAAGTGATTAAACTTGATATTACCAGGGATGACATTGCCCTTCATGAAGACGACCATCTTTTTATCAGATATGAAACAGAATGGATAGAAAAAAACAAAATTACTATTTCAGGAGAAGTGGTAAGACCTGGGGAATATGTTATTCAAAAGGGTGAAACTCTGACTGATATTTTAAAACGTGCAGGTGGCTTTACTGATAAGGCATACCTTCCAGCAGCCATTTTTACAAGGCAGAGTGTAAAAGAACTTCAAAAAAAACACATGATGGAATTTATTGAAATGGAACAGAGAAAAATTCTTGAAGAAGAATCAAGTTTAACTGCTTTGAATCTCACTGAAGCAGAGAGAAAGCAGAGGATGGATTCACTGCAATACAGAAAAGGAATTCTTGAGTCGCTTTCGAGGGTTGATGTTCCTGGAAGAATTATCGTAAACCTACCAAAAATCCTGGAAGGACATGAAAAATTTTTTGTCGAAGATGGTGATACCTTACACATTCCGCAAATTCCAAGTTCAGTTCAAATTATAGGAGCAGTTTATAATCCTGGTGCGATATTCTATGAACCAGGAAAAGATGTAAATTATTACCTCGCAAAAGTAGGTGGTCCAACAAATCAGGCA
>Ga0209409_1000784_pt1 | contig 31010 bp, 30 predicted proteins | sample AD_JPNMR1_MetaG_FD_184424 | JGI IMG/M metagenome (GOLD analysis project Ga0209409, IMG submission 184424) | Active sludge microbial communities of municipal wastewater-treating anaerobic digesters from Japan - AD_JPNMR1_MetaG (SPAdes) (version 2) | ecosystem: Engineered > Bioreactor > Anaerobic...
CTCCTGCACACCATCCCGCTGGACCTCCATGTCTTACAACGTCGCACCCTCGCCAAGTGTACACTGTTCTTCCAAGCCCATCTCTTTCCTTCTTCATCCTTTCCATCTTTTCCCTCCTTTTTTTCGGTCTTTCATTCTTGTTATTTATTGCTATACTGCCCGATTACATACACATTAGGCCTTGTTTTGCCAAGATATCCGAGGCATCGCAATTCTTCAATGTGCTCCGTAAGTGTTTTCTTGAAGAATCGGTTGCCTCCCGGGTTGTAAATATCAGCGTAGAGGTCAGCAGCAATACTTACTAATCTACGAACCGTCGCTACAACAAAGTCTTTATCTGTCAATCGCCATCGCCATTCTATTTCTTTCATTACTTCAGGATATTTATCTTTCAACACTATCCAGTTGCCTTCAGGCGGGTTTTCGTTTGAGCACCATAGTTTTCTTTTACCATGGCGCCTCATCCTTTTTATTTTCATTTTTTCATCTATCAGAACTTCAATCTGATTTTCTGAAGCGAACCTTTCATGAAACTTCTTAGCCGCTCTTAAATCTCTTAAGAGGTTTTTGATGTGGTCTTTTATGATAAAGTATTCTCCAGGTCCTTTCCAATACCACACCCTAATAGTCTCACCCTCCTTTTTAACTAACGGTATTTTTGTAAACTCTAAATCAATCAAGTAATAATCGCCATCCTTAACTATTTTTGCCATGTATCCCGTGTTCATCTTCCCTCCTTTTTTTCACCACTATTTTACCACTCCACTCTATACCAAAAAACTTAAACCACGAAAATCATAGCGCTACCAAAGCAAAGGCTTACCGTGGCACTCCTGCACGCAGCGAGGAAGACAGCAATTTTTTAGTTAAGTCTTTATGTATGAGTGAATTACGAAGTGATAATTTAAAGAACTTGCAATATGATGAGTGGTGGGGTATAATTACAGCAGGGAGGTGTGAAAGATGTTTTACAGGGGGAAATTTAGGGATTATTCTGAGAGTTTATTTAAGGCGAGCGGGAAGACGATACTTGATTTGATACGTCTTGGTTGGACGAACGACGAGATTCGTGAGGAATTCAAGCGGTTAAAGTTACAGAAACCGACCAGGGGTTATCTTGATGCATACAGGGCGAAGATTGGTGATATCAAGAAACTTGGAGAAGAAGTTTCCTACCAATTCCGTGAATTCGTTCGGTCACGGTCAGGGCTGGCGAGGCTGTCAGTGGAATCTGTGCTTGATGCGGTAATTCTGTCGGGGTTTTCGGCGTTACAGAGGCACAACACGGTATCTATAACCGAGTTATTAAAAGCGCTTGAACTCCGTCACAAAATCAATTCCAGTTCTGGTGGAAAATTTTCCTATGAAGAGATAAACAAGCAGATAGAGGAGATTTTCAAGGGGAAAGAAAAAGATGGAGAAGAGCAAGGAAAACCTTTTTCGGAGGCTGAAGTACTCGCCGATACCAGCGGCGATACCGTTTCATTCAAGTCCTGCGAAGATACGGATACTTCAAGCGCCGCCGAGGAGCGGTAAATCTTCTGCTTCTGTTGTGGAGGCGGTTTATGCGTTATGTTTTTCTTCGCAAAACATCTGGGTTGTTGGGGTAGACTATTCCACGACGGACAGATTTATTTTTGGTTCAGGTCATGTGAAAGGCGTACTGGACTATTTGCAGGAGCATCTTCCTTTTCTTTTAACCTCAAGTTCAGTCAAACGGAGGGGGCACAAAATCAGTTTAACTAACGGGTCTGAGATAAAGGGAAAGAGTGCGAAGTATGAAGAAAGTTTTGTAGCAGAACCGGTAAACCTCATAATTGGTGAAGATGCGGCATCTTTCCATGACGGGTTTTACGATAAACATCTTCGTCAGAGGACACTTGACACTTCAGGCAAGATAATTTTAAATTCCGTTCCGCCAGTGACGAGTAAAAACTGGCTTACCAGGCTGAGTGAGACGGCAGATGGTGAACATTTAGCCTCATTCACATGGTCGTTGTACGACAATCCGCACATTCCCAGAGAAGAACTTGCTCGGTACGAACTTGACTGTCCACCGCACCTGCGCCGTGCGCTGATAGAGGGGAAGAGCCCGACAGAAGATTCAACTATTTTTGGTAAGATTCGTGACAGAATTTTCCAATCATCGTTTTTACCGTATCATGATGGAGATTTATACCAGGCAGGAGTAGATATTGGAAAGGTTTTTGATAGGACGGTTTTAACAATAAGTGACTTAACCAGGCTTGAAGTGGTGTATATTGACATTTTCCCGCCACGGTTTTTCCAGGTGGACAAGGTCGAGGCGAGGCTGCTTGACGGACTTGCGAAATACAATTTTCCCAACACTTATATTGATATGACCGGTATTGGGCAGGCGTTTACTGAGATGGTTGCTCGACACCAGTTTTTCATTCCGTATTACATCTCAACACTTAAAGACAGAAACACGCTGATTGAGCATCTTGCATTAATGTTTGCTCGTGGACTTTCTATTCCTTTAATTCCACAGGTGATATCTGAACTTGAGGCGATGGAAATCGTTATGCGGCAGAATTATTACATTTACCGTCCGAGGAATAATGCCCATGATGATACAGTTATTTCCATGGCGCTTTCGCTAACAGGGCACTCGGGGTTGATGGCGGAGAAGCAGAGAATTCATTTAACAGAATCCTTGCGTGGCGTTCCGATAAATGCGGTCTATGATGAACCGTTTGATAAATACCTGCTTGACCTTGACATTGACATTAATGAACCAGTAATATAAGGTAATGGTTGAAGGAGGATAAATGCGTAATCCGTTTCGTAGAGCGAACCTTGCTACAGAGGGCGTAGCAATGTATTCTGAGGAAGGTTCGCCGCCAGAAATGCGTGAAATTGCAAAGACGGATACTTCTGATTATCTCAACTTTGACCGAATAGTTCAGACGAAAGGGTATCGGATATACCGTGAGATGAAATATGACGACCAGGTCAAGTTTTGTTTATTTTACAAAAAACTTTTAATTCTCTCCGCCGGGTGGAAAATTATTCCTTACGACGAATCAGAGGCTGCTTTGAATGTGAAAACCTTTGTGGAGGACGTCATTTCTTCTATGTCAAAATCCTTTTTCTCAATTCTATACCAATTCTTATCCGCATTTGATTTTGGTTTTTCAGTGGGTGAACTTATCTGGGACAGGACGAAAGATGGGAAATATGTAATCCGAAATATAAAAGTGAAACCACCGTGGGAGATAGAGTTTGAGTTTGATGAATACGGTAACCTATCACAGTTATGGATTAACAATGAGAAGATGCCGATACCGAAATTCGTGATTTACTCTTTTATGGAACAATTTGGCAACATTCGTGGTGAAGCGGATTTGAAAGCGGCGTATTCTGGCTGGTGGTTGAAACAGAATATTTGGAAGTTCTGGAAGCGGCATTTTGAGCGGTTTGGTTCGCCAATAGTGAAGGGGCACGTCCCGCCAGGCGCAACAAAAGAAGAACAGGATAAATTCTTTTCTTTAATCAATCGGATTCACCATCTGACCGGAATAATGCTTCCCAGAAATCGCACTGGTGAAGAATTTGATTTTGAAATTGTAGAGACAAAAAGAGAGGGCTCTTCTGCCTTTGTAGAGGCAATGACTGTTGCTGATGAAAAGATTGCTAGGGCGCTGTTGATACCACGCCTTTTTGGTGGCACAAAAGAGAGTTTTGGTTCTTATGCTCTCGGTCGTGAACAGTTTGATATTGTTTACAAATCATTGAACTATATCGGAAACGCTTTTGCGGAAGAAGTTATTAACCGTCAAGTATTTAAACCGCTGGTTGATTACAATTTCGCACCAGCGCAGAGATTCTATCCCAGAATGGTGTTTAACGAGATAACTCGTGAAACTGCAGAAGGAATGTTGAGATGAACATTTTCTTATGCACATTAGGTGGTCTTGGTGATACCCTGATGTTATCAATGCCAGCCAGGCGGGTCAAGACTATTTATCCAGAAGCGGTGATTACCGGTTCTTCGTTAGGCAGTTCGCTGTCCGTCCTTGAAAATAACCCTGATTTTTCTTTTTTGAAACCGAGGTCGACCTGGGCGGATTTACCCATCTTTTCTCAAAAATACGATGTTGTGATTGATTTTCGTTACGGCGTTAAGACATTTTTCCCAACTGGCAAGAAAATCAGTTTTGACGTTTCCATAGATGAAGTCAATCGTCGTCAACGGATGACTGAACTTGACCTCTGGGTCAACGATATACCGTTTTACCGGATGAAATTATGGATGAACTACCTCGACCAGTTACATCGTGATAGTGGCTCGTGGTTTAACCAAATCGGCGGAAACTGGTATTCTCTAATTTCCTATCTATCTGGTTTAGACTTTACTCCTTCAGACCTATTTATTCATACTTCAGCAGTAGAAAACCTGCCATTGGAATATGTCGCTATTTCAGTTCGTTCACCATATATTTGCCCGGTAAAGGTTTTTCCATACTCTCGTTTATCGCTAATTATTCAACATTTTAAAAAGGTGAAGTTCGTCGCTATTGGGAAACAAAGGTGTGTCAACTTTGATTTACCCAATGTGACCCAGATAACTGACCTATCCATTCATCAAGTGGCATACATTATTGCAAAAAGCAGATTCCTGATTTCCGAAGAAGGCGGGCTGGTGCATGTGGCGAAAGCCGTAGGAAAACGTTCTCTGGTATTTTTTGGTCCTACGCAAGAATATTTCTATGGGTATAAAGACAATGTTAATCTGACTGGTGATTACCCCTGTAGCCCTTGTTTGCACCAGTTTCCGTTCTGGGATGTAAGGTGTAAAGAAAACCATAGGGGGATATATTGTCAGCGGATTGAAAGTGTTGATACTGTGCAGGTGATAAATGCGATAGCGCAACTGTTAGAAAGCGAGAAATAATGAAAATCTTAATCGGGGTCATTTATGGTGGAAGGCGTGAGAACACTTTAGACCTATGCAAGTTTATCCAGTCAGAACAAAAAAAGAAGTCGCAGCACGTCATTGATTGTATCATCGGAATAAATTCACAGCGACCTGCTGAAGTTCCATTTCCAACGATTGGTTATGGGTATAATATTGGGCATTTCCCAATGGCAAACAAGATTGCTGACTACGCTATCTACAATGGTTATGACTACTTTGTAGATATTAACGACGATGTAAAATTAGTTAGAGACGGAGTGTTTGACCGGATAGTTGAGGAATTCGGGTGTGATTCAAAAGTATCGCTGGTAACTTTTCGTGAATGTATTCCGAACGAGGCAGATGCATTAGACGACCATTATGCTATTGAGTTCGCTTCAGCATGTTTTGCTGTTGACCTTAATTATGTGAAACAGTTCGGGTTGTTTGACACGCGGTTTTACTGGTATTCGGGTGATTCCGACCTGGGATGGGAATGCTGGAACCGCGGATACAGAATTCGCTGGATAGAAAATGGGTGGATACACCACGATTTCGCATGTGGAAGAGACCTGCCGCTGGTTGACCTTGATATTTTCGCCAGGATAGATTTTTTCCATCTTCAGAGAAAATGGAAAGGGAAGGAACCTAAAAAAGCTGCGTTAAAGTCTTACATGGAAAGAAAAACCCATGCAACTTAAACTCTTATGTGGTGAATTTACTAACACCTTCTTCTTTATATAATGAGAATCTGTCAACTCGGGCATGTGTTTAGTTTACCACCAAAAGGTTATGCTGGAGTCGAACGAGTGATGACCTGGTGGATTGAAGAACTGCGTGCACGAGGACATCATGTGACGCTAATTTCAAATGGCGATGATTCTATCTCGGTAGACAGACTTATTAAAAAAGATTTCTCTAATTTGGTAGATAGTTTTGCTCGTCCATTATCTCTGGTAGACGACATTGACGTCGTGCACGACAATAATGATAGTCACAACCCGTCACCAGAACGGTGGAGACGGCCATACATTTATACCGTCCATGCGATGGTTCATACTGGGAATCCCAACCCGGTCTTTTTGTCATTTAATCAAGCAAGGTTCTTCGGAAAAACCGATCCCGTCGTTGTTCATAATGGGTTTCGTATCAGTGAATACGAAGTTTGCTCTAAAAAAGACGATTTTTTTCTTTGGTGTGGAGCAATAAGAAGTTGTAAAAATCCAGTCACTGTTATTGATGCTTGTAGAGAAACCCGTCAGAAATTGAAGATTATTGGGCCTATACAAAGCCATGATTTAATATGGATTGGGTCGTTGAAAGGTGATGTGGAATACCTCGGAGAGATGGGGATACAACGTCTGGATTATTTCAAGTTAGCGAAAGGGTTTATCTACACTTTCTCAAAAGGCTGGGTAGAAGGGTTTAACCTCACCAATGTGGAAGCACTGCTATCAGGGACGGCAGTTCTTGCGATGTGGGATGAGACAAACTCTATTGTGAAAGAACAGGGAATTGAGCATGGGAAAACTGGTTTGCTTGTTCATCGGGATGATAAAGAAGGTCTCTATTCAGCGTTAAGAAACTGGGATAGAATTGATTTTTCTTCACGACGGTGTCGAATATCCGGGGAACAGTTTGATGTAAAACATACTGTGGATAAGTATGAACAGTTATATATCAGGGCTATTGAGGGTGAACGATGGTAATAGTTGGTGCTGGGTTAACTGGATGCGTTCTCGCAAGATTGTTTGCTGAAAATGGGAAAGATGTTGTTCTCATAGAAAAAGAATCTTTTCCTGGCGGGCTATGCGCTGATCGTTTCCGAAACCATCCGGTATCATTTTTTGGTCCTCATATTTTCCATACGAATGATGAGAAGGTGTTTTCTTTTATCAAACAGTTTACTGATATCAAAGAATATCGTCACAGGGTGTATGTCAAATACGGCGAGTTTTTCTTTATCTTTCCCGGGTATGACCGTGTGTTGCGCAAATGGGTGATACGAAACTATTCGTTGAAAATGTGGAAAGATTATTACCCGGAAATAGTGAAAAGCGTATCAGCACGAGTTGACCGTGATAGTGACGAGTATTTTCCAGACAAACACCAGTTCTTGCCCGTAGAGGGGTATACCAGAATGTGTGAACGAATGATATCCCACAAGAAAATTACTGTTTACTACAAGCGAGAAGTTGAGTTGAAAGATTTAGATACCAGACCAGTTTTTTATACTGGAGCGTTAGACAAACTGTTTTCATTTAAACTGGGTAAGTTACCATACTTTGGCATGGCGTTTATGGAAATCCAGCACAATAATTATGGTAAAGCTGTGATTAACTACCCCGAACAGAATATACCGTATATCCGAAGCACAAATTATGGGAAACTCTATACTGGCAGGTCATGTGAAGTTACTACAGTTGAAATACCAATTTGCATTCCTTCAAGACCAATGTATCCAGTTTTAACAAAGAAAAATATCGGTCTCGGTGAGCGGTATTGTCATCTTGCCGTGGAAAATGGTATAATTCCGGTAGGTAGAATCGCAAGGTATGTATACCTTGATATGGATGATGTGGTCAAAGAAGCATTTGATATTTTTTCAGGGTATTCTGGTAGGAGTTAGGATATGGGAGGAAATACCAAATCCAGTCGAATAGAAAAGCCCGGGTTAAGCGAATTTGTTCTTGTGCCAGACTTTATTTCTTTAACCGGCTCAACAGTTTATGGTAAACATGAGCCGAATGATATTGATATCACCATACGTCTACCACAGGGCGTGTTTGACGAGATTTACCAGCACAATAGAGACTTATTTGATGCGCTATTACTCAAACTACAACGAGACTTTGGCAGTGAAAGAATACATCTTATTCCATCGGCAGTCGGTCCCAACTGGATGCATGTCCCACTTTACGACCTCATTCTTCGTCCCAAACGAGCCTTGAAAAAAACCGATGTAGGAGAGCCAGAGTTTGCCAAAAAGAATTATTCAGAACTTCGTGCAGCATCGCCTGAAATTGAAAAACAGGCGCTGGAAACTGAAAAAGAAGATAGAGTTATACCGTTCAGGTTCTTTTACCCTGCGAAGACTGCCTTATCTGCGGTAATGTATCTCAAAGGGAAACCGAACTTTAACTCTGTTATCGAATGGATAGAAAAGGAGAACCTCTATGGTAAAGTCATAGCGCAGAAGAAATATGATGGTGTTTCAGTCATTCTCTTTAAATATGGTGAGAAAATAGAGTTTTACTCTGAAGATGGAAAACAAGTTGATAATAGCAAGTTCGGTGGAATTATTAAACAGTTAAATTGTGTTGAAAGTATTATCTGTGTTGGTGAGTTTGAGTTGTGGAAAGATGGAAAACATCTTAATCGTGAAACTGTAGCGGGTTACCTCCATCAGAAATCTGATGAACACTCACCGGGAGTGTATAATATCCATTCTTTACTTTATATCAACGGTGAGGATATTCATCTTGAGCACGAATCTACCAGGTTGAGTAAACTCTATGAAACCTTTTCTAAGATTCAATCTACTATTGGCATACCGCTTCCTGGTATAAATATCGTCCCTTCTTTCGTATTAACTGACCGGGATAAAACGGTTAAGATACTGAAACGGTTGGTTTCCGCTCCTGCTTCTGAAGGCGCTATGTTGAAAAAAGACCAACGGTATATTTTCGGGTATTCCAACGGTTTATTAAAGTTTAAAAAATATGAGACGCTTAAAGCCATTGTATGGAAGGTTAACCAAACCAGAGTTCCGACGGTTTTTACTTACCAGATTGCGGTGTTGCCGGAAAAGTATAAAGTGAAAAAAGAAGACCTTGTTCTTAAGAAATACCTTTCAATCGGCAGGACTTATCCTACAAATGCGAAGTGTTCTCCGGGCGATATTATCTCTATTTTGTTTCATTCTTTCAACCTTTATCGAGATGATGAAGGATTTTATTCTGCTAACGCATACGAACCAAAGTTCTATGAGCGAAACGAAGTGGAAAGCCAGCCTGATAGTCTTAACGATATCGTAGAGAAAGCAAAACTTTCCGGCTTGCTTGTTCAGAAATTTATAGAAGACCTGGCGTCTTACGACCCATCTACCGTCAATGATGACATTTTGCGAGACGATTTCCGTTTACTCATCGCCTGGATTGTTAATGGAATTAGAAAGTATCCACGAGATTTGGTTGTTCAGAAACTCAAAGAAGTCACGAAAGAGATACTTAAACGAGGTTGTGCTCGGCTACACCCTGAGAAATGCCCGGAAGAAGTCAGAAGAGTTGTTAAGGAAGTTGTTAAATCCGCAGTTGTGCCTGTGATACGGTTATCTGAACGAGAGGTTCATCTGGCGAAGAGCGGTATCACTAAGCTATTGGTTTGTGGGCGAAAACGAGAGAAGGGATACTATCGTATAAACGACGGCTCGTTAATATATCTCGGAGATGAATATGAATCTGGTTGAGGCTGTTTCTTCACTTCATCGGTTGACTGAAGACGAAATTCTTGCGACTAAAGGTAAAGGGGCAATCCATTATTATCCCTACTTTTTCCTATTACATTCAGAAGACGAATTTCTTATTGCGCCAGATGAGTCTCATCAATGGCGGTATGTGATTCAATTACATTTTCGTGGAAAAAGTGTTCATGGTGACTTAAGGCTTGAACGGAAATACGACCTGCTTGGCTGGACGCTATTGTTGTCATTACCAAAAACAGTGACCTCGCCTGTGATGACATTAGATGAGGCGAGGAAAGTGTTTAACGAAAACGAGTTCAAGATTGATTTTGAAAACAATACTATTCGTGAACGCAAAATAAAGAGCGGGATAGTCCGTGAAGGAGAAATTCAGGCGGTAAAGAAAGCGCCTGAACCCAAAGAATGGCTTTTTGTAGAAGGTGTTTCGCCGCCGGGTGAAGTCGGAGCAACAAGAAGTTACCCTGGTGTGTTTCTTATTGCTGATAAGGGTATAGTGGAGTATGGCAGCCAGCAGCCGCACCTTCACGAATATTTCTTTCAAGGTGAACGGTTGTCTGGTAGGTGGTTTTTCCGAATTCTGTCTCGTGAACTCAAGGAAATACTACCGCCAGGGAACGAGCCTGAGCCGGAAAATGTTCGTAGTGGGATATATTGGGTTTTAATCCACCCGGAAGACCAGACACCATATGTTTTGAGCCAGCGTGCAGTAGAGAAGGGTTACCTTCCGCCGCACGGTATGTCTGCTATTCCGAAGCAAGTCAGGGAAAAGGTCCCGAAAGGTCTGAGGTATTGGCAAGAAGGTAACTTTGAGAAGGCTTTAGCCATGCGTAACGAATTGGTTAGCCTTGGTGTAGCCAAGTTTACTGAAATGTTGGACTTGAAGTTACACTATGTTTCGTGGAAACGGACAACAAAAGATGGTAAGCCTGTAATAGTCATTCGTCCTTCGCCATCAACACAATATTATCTGTTAACCATTGGAAACAAGGTTTTTGAATGTGAGTCTAACCCACTGGAAACAGATACTCCCGCTGTTATTCGCCCTGGAGTTGACTTGAGTAAGTATAACTGGAAAAATTTTGTTCTACCCGCTGGAAGTAAACTCAACCCTACAAAAAACACCGTTGCGAGAATTTCGCTATTGACTGCTGGCAAGACTGTGGTCTATATTAATAGTGATACACTGATAAAGTTTTCCTACCGTGGGAAAACTTATGTAGCGAAGCGGTTACCGGGCGAATCTGTGTGGAACATTACTGCATCAGATTTACATTCTATTGACAGAGGGGATGAGTGGTGAGTATAATACCAATAATCAGGGAGGCGAACTATGTTTGATGAGATAAAAAGACTGATAAACGAATGTGAGTCATTTGACGAGATTGACAATCTTATTGACAAACTTTCGTTGCAGGCGAAACAGTATGAAAAGATTGACGAGTTTTTTGATTCATTAATTGAGTGTGATGAAAAAGAAATTGTGGCTAAACTCAACGAGTTCATCACATTTGCGTCAAAGTATGGCTATCCCTTGATGGATTCGCAGAGAAATGACATTATTAAGAGGCTTCAGGAGATTATCAAGCTTCCACAGGAAAAAATTAAAGATGCATTGGTCGAGTTCGTTGCTGCATTGAAGTCTGGGAAGTATGGCGTTGTGGAAAAGACCGTGCCAGATTATGGGTATCCGGCTAAGTTTATGGAAACAGTCAACATTTTTGACCAGGAAATTGCCTCACCTGTAAAAAACGGCGCTACGGAGATAACCGAATCTGATTTACATGAAATTGCTTCCAATTGGGCAAGACTCAGGGAAATAGTCAAACCGCCAATTACGCTCGGACACATATCGTTCAGCGATGATGCTATAACCGATTCTGGGAAAATGTTAAATTCATCGTTGCCAGCGTTTGGCTGGGTTGAAAATCTCCGTGTGGAGAAAGGGAAACTTATTGCTGATTTCAAAGACGTCCCTAAACGTGTTGCTGATATCATCCGTGCTTCAGGATACCGCAGGCTTTCGCCAGAGATTTACATTAACTTCAGGGATAAGGATGGAAATGTTTATGGGAAAGTCCTTCGTGCGGTGGCGTTGCTCGGAATGGATATTCCCGAGATGAAGGATTTGAAAGACCTTGAAGTTCTTTATTGCGATGAGACTGGTAAACTTGTGATTGCTGGCTGTGAAAAACAGAAAGAAAAACCGGAGGTGGATATGGATAGGTTTGAAAAGATAGAAAAGACAACACAGGAGTTGTACCGCGAAAATATCTTATTGAAAGTAGAGAAGTTCATGGAACAGAACAAGACAAGAATACTCCCGGCGTATGCAGAAAAGGTAAAGGCGGTTCTGATTGAGACAGCAATGAACGATGCACAGTTATTGACTTTTTCTGAAGATGGGAAGGAACGCAAATTGAGTATTCACGATGCGTTGAAAGAAATCTTCTCTGCGCTGCCAGAGTATGTTTCATTTGAAGAAAAGAGTAAAACAGAATTGACAGAAGAAGATAAAGAGTTGCAGACAGTGGAAAAGTATATGCAGGAACGAGGGTTAACTTCCCACGTTCAGGCATATGAGGAAATGCGTGCGAAAAACTTGCTGTAAGGAGGTAACATGGCAAGAAAGACTAATACGGCTGGAACTGTGATTACTCGGATTAACGATACTGGTAGCGATATCTATCCCTATCGTGTAGTGAAACTTTCTACCGACTCTTCTGAAATCGAGTATGCGACTTCAACGTCTGCGGCAGTAATTGGGGTAACGCTGTTTAACCATCTTACCTCAGCCGGGACGTGGGGTGATGATGATGCGGTTGCGATTCAGATTGATGGTATAGCTGAGATAGATGCTGCTGGCATGATATCCGCCGGGGATTATGTCGTGGCGACGACTTCTGGTAAGGTCGTATCTGGAGGGTCGGTGAGCGACCTTTCTTCAGTCACGCAGGGATACTATGTCGTCGGTATTGCATTAGAATCTGGAACCAATGGGACGAGGGTATCTGTTTTACTTCGTCCGCAGATAATCTAAAAAAAAAGAGATGAGGGAGGAAACATGGCAACATACATTAACTTAAAACTTCTGGACAAATTGGTCATAGATTACCAACCGCCAGCGGAAACTTTCATCGCAGAAAAACTGCTGACGCCAGTTCCTGTTCAAAGCGTGTCGGATAAGTATGCGGTTTTTGCAAAATACTCTTCTGGCTTGGTAGATGACCAGGTCGGGTTTAAGTCAACTACTGGTGTGTATGATGTGATACGGGTTCCATCAGAGGGTACTTACGCCTGTACTGAACATGCGTTGAAAGACCTTATCACGGAGAAACAGAAAGAGGCTTATGGGCAGTGGTTTGACCTGGTGAAAGAAGCGGCTTTTGGGCTAAAGCGGCAGATTATGCTGAACAGAGAATATGCTATCGCCACACTTGCCGCGGCTGCTTCTTACTCCACCACACCAAGTACGAAATGGGATGCAGCGTCTGGTGTGACTATCGAAGCAGATATTCGTGATGCGGTTCAGGCATTTAAAGACCAGTGCGGGATTTATCCCAACACCATTGTCATTCCGCAAGAGGTCTGGAATGTGATGGTGATGGATTCTACTTTGCGAGATGTATGGACGCTGATTCCGAATCGGAAACAGCAGGATATCAACCTGGCTTCACTAATCGGGATGCTGTTTGATATCCCCAACGTTCTTGTTCCGAATATTCAGTATGCCACGACCGGGAAAGGCGCCACTGAGTCGCTTTCAAGCGTTTGGACGGACAATGTCTACCTGGTATACGTAGCCCCTCGTGGGACGACAAAGACATTCACTTGGGCAGCGAACTTCATCTACCGTGACTGGAATACTCGTGTCTGGGATTGTGAAGACCCTGAAGGACAGTATGTTAAAGTGTCGAGGGAAGACTGTCCCAAAGAGGTGTGTTCCACGGCGATTTATGCGTTAACTAACGTGCTGACATAATATGGCTTACATAGATTATGAGATGTTGCTATCCGAGTATCCGCAACTTGCGTTACAGGTGCAACGAGGGACGGTATCCTCGGGGAAAGTCCAGCGGTGGATTTCCTCTGCGGAAGCAATAATTGATTCTCACCTTTCAGCGAGGTATAATCTGCCGCTGGATTCCGTCCCCGAGATTATTAAAACCATTGCGTATGAACTATTTGAGTTTTTCTGGCAGAAAGATGCCTATACACCATCTTCTACTGATAAAGACCAGCCATGGATACATGCGAGATATGATAGAGCGATTTCTACTTTGAGAGAAATTGCTTCCGGGAAAGTCCCGTTACTGGATTCCTCTGGAGAAATAATCCAGCCCAGTGTTACACGATTAGGCGCGATGACGTCTAACCACATCAATGTTGACCAGATTTTCACTATGGGCGACGATTGGGAAGAATCGGTTGATGAATACTACGACGCTGAGTTTTGAAGTAAACTGGTGTGAAATATGGCAGATACTGGTATCAGGTTGACTTATGGGGATAGTGCGACCGGATTTTACACGGGAATGCTGTCAGCATCAGTTTCCTCAGCCGTGCGTGAGTTTGTAGGTTTAATAGGTCGGCGACACATTGCAAAATGTAAGGTTGTTAGTGAAACATTTCGGTTCTATTTAGGAAAACAGACGCAGATAGTAATCGGTCGGATTGAGGAAGAAATTGAGGGGAAGTTAACTATGCGATACCGTGGTGCGGTCAGCGATAAGATTACTTCAAAAGGTTTTGGTAAATTCCCGCCAATCGCATTTTCTACAGAAGACTGGCGAGAATGGAAAGTCAAGAAACTCGGCTGGACGAGAGAAGGTTCTTGGTCATCGCCAATGTGGTTTACGGGCACGATGCGGCGAGAGTTGACTGGAATTGATAAAAAAGAAGGGTTTCAAGTGGAAAGATGTAAAATGTTTCAAACAGAGCCTGACGGGTCAGTCTCGCTTGCGGGGATTGTTGTTGAAACCTCGCTGACTGAACCGTATGCGGCTGATTTACCGCCACTATATTTCGGCGAACGATACCATACGTTTATAGATATGGTTCGTGGACATCAGGCTCAAGGATGGGATATAACATTATCATCGGCTGAGTTTAGAAGGGAAGTGTTATTACCAGTGCTGAAAACGGTCAGAAAACAAGATGTTTTGCGTAACCTTCGTGAGATACGTCAAGTGGTCAAATTGTCCGACGTTGACAGTATTTCGAATAAGGTTTGTCGAGACCTGGCTTTATCAGCATCTATGGCAAGAGAGGTCTATATGCGTGACCCAGATGCTATGATAAAATTCTTGATTCGTGAAACTGGAGTCACGATGGATGATATAAAAGGTATGACTGCGAACGAGATTGTCAATCTCATTCGTCACTGTATTGAATCTGGCGTATTACGAAGTTTCAGTATGGTCTACGGGAAAGGTGGAAGGAAAAAGAAATGAAGTATATCCAGCAAGTTAATCTGGTAAAAGATTATATTAGCGACGTCATTGCTTCAGCGGGGATAAAGAATCTTAATGGTGTTGCGTTGAACATTTTTTCTCACGGTGTGCCAAAAAGTTTTAGTGTGAATGACTGTCCTGCTTGTGCGATTGTTAAGCGAATGGCGTCTGGCGAACACCACGAGACTGACCAGCCTGGATTATGGCTACCATCAACCGTGATGCTTCGCCTGCTTCTTGTTGATGTCTCTATGGTTGACCTTCGATCTGCTGAGGCTTCGACCGATGACTTGATTGATAGTATTCTTGAGACACTATCTCCACACGCCTCACTTTCTGGCTACGGCTATGGAATCAGGGTCTCGGCAATAACCTGGAATGAGGAACGAATTGAGGGGATGTATTATAGTGAACCAGTGATTGATTTAGAAGTCATACTTAGTTATTAACACGAAGGAGGTTATCATGGCTTACGATAGCAATCTCTTAGTTTCATCTCCGGCGACGGTTCTAATTGGGAATTATGGCGAGGAGTATACTGAAGTCGGTTATACCAGAGATGGTATAACAATTAGAAAGACGAGAACAGCGAGAGATGTTGAGGCTGACCAGCGGTTACACCCGATTAATGTCGTTGCGACTGCTGAAGGATATGAGATAACCATTCGTCTTCTTCAAGTGACTTACGAAAACCTTGCGTTGATGTGGGACGAGCCAGGAGTGACCGGTCTTTCCGGCAGGTTAGGATTGTCGACCTCGTCAGAAGCCAAGTTTAAGAAAATTAAGATTTACGGTACTCGGGCTGATGGGACAATTGTCACCTGGGAGTTTCCGAAATGTTTTGCAACAGGATTTGGCGACTTCGTGTTTTCAAAGACCGGAGACGCAATTATTGAAACGACTTATCGTGTATTGTGGGATGATACCAGTGGCACAATTGGCTGGTTTACGCCAGCGAGTGAATCCTAACCCCAATACAAGGAGGAATTGATGATTGAAGATAAAAAGCCGTTTCGGCGAGGTGTATCAACGATTAAGTTTGATGAGCAAGGTGTTTATCTTTCTGATATTCATCTTGCTGCAGTAGTTCTAAACCTTGTACCCGGGGCTGAATGTACCTCGGCTGTGCCGAGTAACACTCAGCCCTGTTTTCTTTTTTACATCAAGGGCGACGTGCCACAGATTAAACATGTGATATCGGACTTTTATAGCGCACGGATTGACGGGCTCGGTGCTAAATTGAAACGGTTTGTAATGACCGTTAGTTACCTGAAACTCTTATTGCAGAAAGCAAGGGAGGGTGGAAATGGGTGAAAGAGACGACGTTTTCTTGAAAGATTATGTTGATGCGGAATATCGAGGCAAACCATTACGGTTTCACGCACTAAACATTAAAGATACGATGGAGTTTCTTCAGTTTATCACCTCGGGTGAGACAATGTTTTTCGACGAGGAGAAGATGCTTTACTTTATCAGCAAGTCGCTAAAAGTCGATGTCAAAGATGTTCGGAAAACACCAGGGTTTCTCATCTTTGCGATTGAACAGGTAATGGAGGCGATTGATTTCCCTTTTTTGTTAAAACATTCCTACAACCTGCTGGAAAAGGTGAGAGAAATCGCCAGCCAGCTGGAGATTTCTTTACCAGAGCAATCGCAAGAGTTGCCTGGAAATTCCACATCTCCCCAGACAAAGTCGTCTCAACCCTCTCCCTGAACCAGTTTTTTGCGTTATACTACCAGTCGTTTCTGGTAGAGCGAGAAGAAATGAAAAACCTTGCGGTTGCTATTGCAGTCGGAGCTGGCGCTATCGTGTCGCAAGAAGGGAAACGGGTATTTGACGAATTCATTAGTGAGAAGGATTTACCCTCGTCTTTGCACGGTAAAGAAGTAGACGACGAGTGGCTTAATAGGACCTAAAATGGCATACAAAATTAAGTTTGATATTTTATCAGACTTCACACAACCCATCCGTGATACGAAAGAGTTACAAGAAAGAGTTTCCACTCTCGTTTATGCATACAAAGACTTAGCCGATAAATTGGAACGAGTCAAAAAGCTCCTCGTAGCGATATCTCAAGCAAAAGGTGTCAGTGAGAAAGACCTGGAGAAAATCATTCAAGCTGGTGAAGGTGCAGCTGGAAAAGTCACGCTTACCAGTGGAAAAATTGTTGCAAAAGGTGCAACATTTGGAACGGAATACGAAGTTTCTGCGGTGACACAGCAGCGATTTCAAGAGGAACGATTAAAATTTGAGGAACGGCTGATTAAGGCAGGATACGACAAAGAAAATATTGCGAAAAAACTCAATGAGTTTGACCGTGTTGCGCAAACTGATATCGACGCTTTTCTTGCGAAACAGAATATCCTAATCTCTCGTCACGCTCAGCGTTACCAGTTAATCCAGAGGATTACAGAACAACTTAAACGCCACCCAGAACTTGTTGACCAACTCAATCTTTCCGAAATAAAACTCTCCAGATTGAAAACCCTTCAATTGCGTGAGCTTGCTGACCAGATAAGAATGACTGTTATTGCGAATACCAATGAACAAAAAAGAACTGTTCTCGCTGAGAAACTCTCAAAAGAACTTACCAGGCATCCCGACATTGCTCGACGCATTGGGGTTGAGAAAGAGAAACTCGCTACTCTATCATTTACCGAACTAAAAGCGGTTGAGCAGACTCTTAATCGCGAGAAAGACCGTCAGGCGGTTTACCTCAAACGGATGACGATTCTGCATTCTCTTGGCTATGCTATGCTTCGCACAGGTAAACAGATTGAACAGACTGGAATAGTCATGGTTGCAGCGATATCCGCTACTGTGCGTGAGGCTGTGCGGTTCAACCTTGAAATGGTCAAATTGATTTCAGGGACAAATATTTCCATCAAACAAGGGTTACAATTGGCGATGGTCGCTGAATCTGCTGGTGTGCCAATTCAGCAACTGACTAAAGGTGTGAATAACTTCTACCAGGCGTTACTTACAGCGGGACAAGGGACGTCGCTGGTCGCAGCGAGAGTGCGAGAAGTCTTGACTGCGGTTGGAATGACGCCAGTTCGGCTTGGTCAACAACCAATTGGCGTGATGGAGTTCTGGGATAAGATACGAGAGGTTTACCAATCATTATCTAACGCTCAAGATAAGGCATATATCGGTCAACGGGTATTCGGCCAGGCGTATGAAGAGTTTATACCAATTCTTGAGATGTCGGCGGAAACCTGGAATAAACTTAAAGGTATAGCGGACAGTTTCTGGGGATCGACTCTTCCGCGAACCGAAGAGTTTAACAAACGCGTAATTGACCTCAATGCTAACTTTATAATCTGGCGAAATACATTTCGTCTCGTTGGAATGGAACTAATGGAATCATTATCTCCGGTATTTCAATCTATTGGGACACACTTGTCAAAGTTGATACACTGGTTTTCATCTCTTTCGCCAGAAATTAGACGAGCAATCTCTTTTTTCACGGTTTTTGGCGCTCTTGGTTTGCTCGTAGCAGGCAGAGTAATACAGGTTGTTGGTGCGTTGTTCACTCTTATTGGTGCACTAAAACAATTCTCGTTTATATCATCAGGGATTTTATCTTTGATGTCACCGCTTAACGCTACGCTATTGGGCTTAGCAACAATCTTAGCCGGCGTTGCTGTTTATATGAGTAGAACTAATCTCCAACTCAGCGAAAGCGTCAAGACTCTTGAACGAGAGACTGCATTATGGAAAGAACTCTTATCGGTTTATCGTCAAGCTTTACCAGAACTTCAACGGCTGGGCCAAGCGCAGTCTGCATATAACCAGATGATGTTATTATACCACAAGCGGCAAGAGTTAATCAAAAAATTGAGCGACCTCAGTGGAACACGAGAAGAACGTATCCGCGTGATACAGGAATACAACCTTCTCCCGTCAGGACCGATTGATAAGATTGGCTCGCTTCTGGTTAACCCTATTCGTCAGGCAAGGGCAAATATACTGAAAGAACTTGAAGCCCTTACTGAAATGGAAAGTAAACAACTGGATAAACTTAAAACCGTGACTCAGAAAAAGTTTGTTCCATCAATTATGCCATCGACTGAAGATGTGGCTAAAGAATTTAACAAGTTTTTCGACGAACTACAGCGACAGGTCTCTGCCAGCAGGATAAAGGAGACGATACAGTCCGAAATTGAACTTATTGACGCACTCATTGCTGGAGTGCGGGAGAAAGTAAAACAGACACCACAGTGGCAGGAAGTCGCTCAAGCAAAGATTAATGACTTGTTAGCCAGAAGAAATTTGTTGGAGGAACGTTGTGCTGAAATTCTTCGTGAAGCTAATTCGTTACTACTTGAGTTTTCCACTCGTGCGGAAAGACTTCCACGAGTGTTCTCCGAAGTCACAGATATGATTAATAGAACCGATGAGGCAGTTGCAAAGCTTGCTCAAGTCGGAACAATGGAAGCCGAAACTGTAGCGCTATTGTTGAAAGAGCAGTTGAAAGAAACCATTCCTGCACGGCTCATTGAGTTTCAGCGGGAAACGCAGCTGGCGTTACTCAAGTCGGAACGAGAAAGGATTCTTGCTGCAAAAGAGCTAAGAGAGCAGGACGCAGAAGATTACAAGAGAAACCTCGCCCGGAGTATAGAGACTGAACGAGTGATGGAAGAGGAACGGTTTAAAGAAGAAGAATCTGTTTTTCTTACCTGGGCGAACCGCGATGTTATCAACCAGCAGGAAAGAAACGCTTTTCTGGAAACATTGCATCAGGCGCATAAAGATAATTTACTGAAAATTGAAGAAGAGTATCAGGAAGAACTTACCAGACTGAATACTCGGCTGGAACAGGAAGAGCAACGGCGTGAACGTGAACGTGAACACCGTGTTAGAGAGTTTGATAGAAAAGAGTTGAAAGAAAGGATTAAAGGAAAAGATGACCAGGTCAAAGTTGAATTGTTGGGGTATACTGAACTCATTGATATCTATAAAGACTACAAGGAAAAAGTTTTATTAAACGAAGATTTGAGTGAAGAGGAAATTCTCACCAGGGTGGAAGAGACGGAAGACGCAATTGCTTCCCTACTTGAGAAGGAACTGTCTCGTCGTGCTGAGATTTACCAGCAAGAAGGAAGAATCCGTATTGATGCCCTGGAAAAAGCGGCTAATGAACTTATGGTTGCGTACCCCGAATATTTTTCAGATATTTTCAGCCTGCTTGAGGCTGGGCGGCAGAAAGAAAAGAAACCTCAGCCTGAGTGGTACACTGATTGGGAAAATAATCTTGAACGGATAAGAGTGACGATTAACCGCAGTTTACCATCAATTGGAGATGCAATTAAAGATGTTGTTTCTGGCATACCTGAGGCTTTTGCGGAATCTTTCGCCGGTGTGTTAACTCACACTAACTCTTTTGTGAAATCTTTTGGTTCGGCGATTCGTAGATTGACGCAGATGGTTTGGGAAACGCTGGTTAAACTCGCAATGCAGATTCTTGCATCGAGAATTATTATGTGGATATTCTCCTTTTTGAGGATTGGCGGTCAAACCCCATTCCCAGCTGGACTTAATGTGCAGTATGAACAAGCAATGGGCGCTACTATTGCGCCAGTCGAAGTCCCGTCGTTTCAGCATGGTGGAGTAGTTCCAATCCTTGCACATGCGGGTGAACTCGTTGTCCCCCAGTGGAAAACCAGAGAACTAATCGCCAGGCTGGATTCTTCCGGGGCTGGGACAGGGCATATCAATCCTGCAAATGTTAACTTGCATTTTAACATCTCTGCGATTGATACTCAATCTGCAGTAGAGTTTATTCTCAAAAACCGTTCTGCTATCGCCTCATCTATTCAGATGGCAGTTAAAGAAAACCATCCGATTCGAAGGAGTTGAGCATGGAACAGGAGATATTCTCTACGGTTAATTACTACATTCGTAATCCAGTTGAACGATACTGGGATTGGAATACAGTAATCACTGAATACGAAAACGGTGTGGTGGACAGACGGCAACGGTGGACACGGCCAAGACGAAGATGGAAATTCGCCTGGTCATTGATGAATGAGGAACAGCGGAATGAAGTGATTTCCTTTTTCAATTCTGCCGCAATGGGACAAGCGAAAGTGTTTCTTCTTAAGGACCCTTTTGACCACAGCGCAGTATGTTCTTTTACTGGGGATGGGACTACGACTGAGTTCCAGTTGTATAAGGACTATTATGATGCGTGGAGAGAGTATAAAACCAGAATTGACGTCACCAGCGTTGCAGTTTCCTGCTCAGAATCCCTGCCATCTTATATCATCTCGGAGTATGGGATGTTAACTTTTTCTTCTCCGCCACAAAATGGTGTAGAGTTTAGCGTGAGTTATGACTTTTATTTCCGGGTTTCTTCTAATAGCGATACTTTGACCGACACGAAAGTCGCACCAAGTCTGTGGGAATACCACGATTGGGAACTTGTAGAGGTATTATGAAAAATCTGTCAAGCATTGAGGTTTTCAATGCGCTTAGCGGGTCCGCTCTTGTTCACCTATACCAGTTGTTCTATTCCGATACGGAAATGGTTTGCCTGACCGACCACCAGGAAAACCTTGTTTTTCAGTCACAAACATATACAGCCTTTCCCGTCAAAATGGAACAGGTTGAGGAAACCTCTGAAGGAAGTCTCCCACGAGTTAATATCAGTATTGCCAATGCTTCAAGATATATTGGGTCGTTTGCAGAAAACTACGATGGGTTTAGAGGTAGACCGCTTATAGTTCGAACATGTTTCCCGGAACTCGTCGAAGAAGAAGATAGCCATCTTGTAGACCACTTTGTGGTTGATTCTTGTATAATTTCTCCTGCTGAATGCCAGTTTATCTGTATTCCTGCGCTGGACGTTTTCTCTGTATCTTTACCATTTCGCAGGTTTCTTCGGTCATACTGCGCATGGACCTATAAAAGTATTGAATGTGGATACACGGGCGAGGAGCCCGAAGGACAAACCTTCTGTCGAAAAAATTTGTCTGACTGTATCCTTCGTGGGAACCAAGCACGGTTTGGAGGGTTTCCAGGTGTACCGGGACGAAGAATATGGAAAGTATGATTGGATTTGTTCAGAGATATCTTGGCACAAAGTATTGTAGGGGTGGAAGGGGTGTTGATGGAATTGACTGTATTGGACTTGTTCTAAAGTTTTATGAAGAAGTCTATAAAGAGAAGTTGCCCGATATATACCGTAAAGATTTTGACAACCAGGGGAAATTTGACCGGGCAGTAGAACTGTTTTCTAAGTCATTTTACCCGGTCTTTTCTCATAAAAAAAAGCCTGGCGATATTGTTTTATTTAAGTTTGATAAGACATATCATGTCGGAATTGTAATCAGTCAGCAACAATTTATCCATGCAGAACAACGCCGTGGCGTGGTAATCCAACGGTTTCAGCGAGGGATAAGGTATGGTTTCTACAGAAAAAAATGAATTCTTAACTGTTAACATAAGGTTTTACCCTGAACCGTTCTCTGTCAAAAACTTTTATTCCACCAAAGTTCTGGTAAAACGAGGGTCATATATTGAAGATGTATTTCTTGAAGTCCGACGGCTTAACCCTTCTGTCCCGGAGAAATGCTACGCCGTTTCTTTCGGTAAAATAATCCCACCTGAAAAGTTTCGTAGTAAGATGGTTTACCACGGGCAGGCGATTCTTTTTCTACCAGTAGTCGAGGCAATGTTCGCACCGCTGATTGGTGGAGTCGTTGGCGCACTTGCTGCCGGTCAAATCGCTTCTGCTGTTGGATTGGGTATCACGGCAACGATTGTTGCTGTATCAGTAGGATTTTCTATTGGGTCAATGTTGGGGTCGGTTTTGTTTCCCATTGAGACTACTGTCCCCTTTGGGGAGAAAGAAAGCCCGACATACTCCTGGGAATTGACGGAAAACTCTTTTTCACCAGATACTCCTGTCCCGATTGTTTATGGTGAGCATAAGGTCGCAGGGCAGGTTATCAATATGTATGTGGAGAATCTTCCCTCAAATACTCCCGCTACCGGAATAGCCTACCTTAACTATTTTAAGGTTTCCGATGAAAAGATTTATGTTAATCCAAGGTATGCTAACACTCATTCTCTAAACCCGTTTAACCCTTTAGCACTACCTTCACAATATACATCTTTGACTTTTCCAATGAAATTTTATCCTCTGGTATGGTATGAAGTTGGTGGTGAAACTGTTTACTACTACTCTTTTAGGAAGAACCTCATTAAAAGCAAGCCTGGATGGAAATTGAAATATTCCTCTGACCCAAAAGATATTGTTGGAAAACGCTTTATGGTAGACTGGTTTCTTACAGAGTTTGAAGTAAAAAACTGGGTCGTTCCATCAAATACTTATTCCTGGGTACAGGGTGAGCCTTCCAGCGGAGAAATTTTTTATCCACCGTTCTTTTCTTCGTCTGGGTTGGAAGAAATTCTCTCTTTACAGAATAAGACATGGAATTTGAACGTGATACTTCTTCAGGAATCGGGATATGACAGACATATTATTGCGATTTCTCCGGTTATAACGAATGTAGATAATTTTCCATTGCCAGAATATTTTCCACTGACTGGGTCGAGTAAAGATTTCTATTTCTCAGAATCGGATATCACTGGTAGACGCCCTGGCGAAAATTTGCCAGTCTCTGATAACTTTCTCAATATCCAGATTGCGCTAAGCGAGGGCGAGATCGAGAATATCACCGATGTTCGTATTAATGACCAGCCGATTGAATATTTCTCTTCCGAGGTGTCATATATTGAGAAACGGTTCGGCACAATTGACCAGGAACCAATGGTTGGTTTTTCTGACATTCATTCATTAAACTCTACTGCTGCTATTCAAATCAATTCACCCGGTGAGTATATAGTCAATACTTCACTTGAAGTCGACCGGTTTGTATTGTATTTCAAACTCCCGATGCTTTACGACGCCACGGGTGGTGATTTCCGGTCAAATACGGTTGTGTTAAATGTGTCATATAGGATACTGGGTAGCAAAGACGACTTTTCTACGGCAGAGACTATCACGATTACTCGGATGTCTACTTCACCGTTTACAGTCACTTATTCTTCACCTTCACTTGATAGAGACTATTACCAGATAAAAATTGAACGAGTAACTGAAAGTTTTGAGTCTGACCCCAAAAAGGCTGGTAATGTTTACCTGTCTTACATTGATGAGGTCACCGACTGGAGCCTGGCGTATCCGGGAACGGCGTTAATCGGTATTCGTCTTCTTGCTTCAGATAGGCTGTCTGGTAATGTTCCTACGGTAACCTCTGTCGTGCGAGGAGTCAAAATCCTTCAACCGAAAATTGTTGATAGTGCGGGAAACCCGTTAGGGTATGACCAGTATTACTGGGACGAGGATAGTCAGTGTTATCGTGACACCACTGGAGAAGAAGCCTTCTGGGATGGGATTACCTGGCATTACCAATGGTCGGCTAACCCTGTATGGATTCTTTATGATATTCTCACTAACCAGCGATACGGACTTGGTGCGTATACTTCTTCACAAGGACAATTATTGGTGCAGGACAAAGATGAACTCGTCTCACTGGCTAACTACTGCGATACGCTTATTCCGTGTCAGGAGGACGGGCATTATGAGAAACGGTTTCGTTTGGACATCGTCATAGACTCCGCTCAATCAGCGGTGGATTTGATACACAGGATTTGCACTACTTTTCGCTGCCTGGACTTCTTTTCAAACGGAAAGTATAGTTTCATTATTGATAAACCTGAAATGCCCGTTCAGGTATTCAATTCTGGGAATATCATTGCTAATTCGTTTCAGGAAACTTTTGGGTCGTTCAAGGAAACGCCTAATGTTATAGAGGTAGAATTCTGGGATGCGTCAAGAAATTTTACACGGAGTATGGCGGCAGTTTACGATTCAGATGAAGCGGATAATCCTGTCAGAAAGAAGTCTTATTCTCTTATTGGTGTTACACGAGAATCTCAAGCACTTCGAATTGCGAAATACTACCTTCTATCCGCTAAATATAATCGCAGGCTTATCCAGTGGAAATCTGGGCTGGACTCGTTTGTATGTCAACCAGGTGATACTGTGCTGTTTCAGCACGATGTCCCTCAATGGACCGAAGGAGGGAGGATTATCGCCTGTGGAAATGATAATAAGACTTTTTTTCTTGATGCTAATATCATCCAGACCGGGAATTTACAAATTACCGTCAGAACAAAAAATGGGACAGTGTTAACTGAAAACATTGTTTCAGTCGATGGGTCAAAAGTCGTTGTCGCCAATGCTTTTAGCGAGACGATTTACCCACAGGATTTATGGGTCATTTCTTCTATTCCAGATAACCGTTTTTTCGCCAGGATAATCTCAATTGCTCGGATTGGGAACCAGGCTGGTTTTTCCGCTGTAGAATACCACGACGAGGTCTACGAAGAAACTACTGGCATTGTTATTTCTGGAACAAATGTATCATTGCTTTCTCTTGACTTACCATTAGTTACAAATATTTCTGCTTCTTATTTCTGGTCGTATCCATCACGCGGTGTTGCCATTCCTGGCGTTATCATATCCTGGACGAACCCACAGTTCTGCCCTTCATTTACTGGAGCAAGAGTCTACATCCGTCTTGGTGAAGAACAGATGGTTGGCGAATCGTCTACCGGGTCATTGATTTTTCATGTATATAACTTTGCGGACTACATAGATGAGGAATCGTTTGACCTATCATTTTGTGTCGCGTCAGTTTCTCGGTCAGGTGGCGAGTATCGTTCACCGTGGCAGGAATTGACTATCAATCTTCCACCAAAAGCCAAAATTACTGGTTTGGTCGCAATGCTTTCTACACCAGACACGGTCACTCTTACCTGGGACGAAAATGTAGAACGGTATGTTTCCTGCTATGAAGTCCGAGCTGGAGTGAATTGGAACACCTCGGCTCTGTTAACCACAACGACAAAGCCTGGGTTTGAAGTGAAAGGATTGTCCAGCGGAAACTATACCTTTCTTGTAAAGCCACTTGACATTTTTGGTCGGTATGCTGACTCGCCAGCAAGCGTTTCTGTGACTATCACGAAGATAAACAATGATATGAAAGAAATTGTTTGCGTTCAAGATACGGAATTTCTTAATGAATATGATGACGTTTTAGAAGTCCGACCCATAGAATATAATGGTGTTATACAAGAAGCGCTAACTTTTAAGACAATTATTCGCTGGGATGAAGATTTTGATACCATTTACCAACGAGGTCTGTCTTATGGTCTATCTGTTGGAATTAGCGGATGGGATATGTCAACGACATATTCCACATGGGATATGCCAGTCTTACAGGAGACAGCGTATTATACGCTAACTGATGAGATTGCTTATACCTCGCCAATAAAGACGCAGGTATTTTATCAAATTTTCTCAAGCGTTATTGGCCAGGCTACCGCAACGGTTCAGTATAGGAAAAAGGATACTCCGTCTTCATCGTGGAGTGAATGGCAAGAAGCCTTTATCGGAGAACTAACCTTCACTTCAATTCAATTTCGGCTAAAACTTTCAGTTCCCGACGATAGTTCTAACATTTACGTTCTTGGTGTCACTTTACGTCTATTTGTCCCATGGGTGGTTCTATCATTTCCCAACCAACCCATTCTCTCTGGTGGAACTTTTATACCGTTCCCAACTAACATTTTCTCGGACGAGACCACTGTTGTCGCTACTGGTCTATCAGGCGAATTGTGCTATATTGACAGTATAACTCTCAGCGGGGTATTATTACGATTAAGAAAGGTAACCACGAGTGGCGAAATTGATGTTGACGGATTTGCTAACATTCTTGTGCGAGGTTGAAGAAATGGGAAAACGGAGGTATAATGAAAATGATAAACCTTCTTCTCTGGGGGTGTTTAATGGCATTTAGTTTTTTTAATGGAAATGTTCCAGAAGAACTTTCATCGTTATCTTCTGCTGAGGTTAGAGGAAATTTTAATGCTTTGTTTCAGGGAGACTCTAAGGCATTACGAGTTGAGGCGGAAAATACGCCTGGAATGACGCTAAAGATAAATGCCAGTTGTAGCGAAGACTACTATGCTGGTGTGTGGTTTAATGGTGGATTATTAGAACTTACAGAAACTTCTTCGCCACCATTTTCCGCACCTTCAACTTATCCAAGGATAGATGTTTTATACCTTTCAGCTGCTGGTCAGCCAGCGATTGCTGAAGGGACAGAATCAGCCACACCAGTCGCTCCTGCCCTGCCCCCTGGAGCCTTCCCATTAGCACAAGTTTATCTTAAACCAGGTATGACAAAAATTGTCAATTTCAATGAAAAGGATTCCTATCCAACTGAAGGATATATTCTTAAAGATATTCGTCCAAGATATCGTTCAATTGCCGGGCCAACAATTTTTATTGCCGCTTCAAACGCATCAAACTTTTCAAAGCAAAAGGCTGACATTGTTTGTGGCGGGACAAACGACCAGGTAAAAATTAATGACGCCATTTCTCGCTTATCCAATACAGGCGGAAGAATCGTCCTTTCAGAAGGAACCTTCAATCTTTCCAACTATATAACCATTTCTGGATATAACAACCTTTCCATATGTGGCATGGGACCGGGTTCAACTACCATTACAGGTTCAATCTATGGGCTGAGTGCGAAAACTGATTACCTGCTCTTGCGTGACTTCTCTTCTACGGGAAATATTCATTTATATGGAGATCATATTAGAATAACAAATGTGAACGCGTTACAAATTTCATTCTCTTCGGCGAATTATTTGGTTATGAGGGGATGCAAGATGGGAATATTGAAAGTCACAGGAAGTGGAACGAAGAATGTCTTTATTGGGAACATTCTTTCCCATTTACCTTATTCTGGCTATGCCATATTCTATGATTTAACTGATTCTCTCATCTCAAACAACGTTTTTGAAAGTTCCTATTTAAGAATTTGCCGTGCGTCATATCGGAATATCATCTCAGATAACCTTTTCTATCAACCTCCTGACTATGGTATTCATCTATATCCTTACGGGGGATCTTCACCATCTAAAAACTCAATTCTTGGTAATCAGGTCTATAAAACTGCATATGCTGTTCGGATAGATGCTGGATGCGCTGATAATCTTGTCAGACACAATTTGGCGGTCGGGTGTATATCGGTTTTACTTGACAACGGAACCAATACACTTAAAGCTGCGTCCACCACAAATGATAATGCGGAGGTCGTGGAATGAAAAGAAAATTGATTTTTGTGGTATTTCTATTTGGTATTCTTTCCAGCATTATTTTTCTAAATGGGCAGGATGTCCAGATGATGACTAACCCGGATGGCAGTTTTAAGGGAATTTATTCTGTTATACTTCCATCTGGTGTAGACCCTTCGGTTGAGATGGAACAGACGCCAAAGGGCAAATTTAAGGGAATGTATATCTCCGTTATCGGTGGACAGGTTACCTGCGATACTGTTATTTCTCAATCGGATAGCAAAGCGAAGATAAGGTACAACATGGAAGTTGGTAAGTGGCAATGGACAGTTGATGGTTCTTCCTGGAATGATTTCGGTTCAGGTGGCGGTGGAGAAGAGACTGACCCGATTTTTTCCAATTCAGCAGCTTCAGGTATCACTGAAACGAATATCGTTAACTGGAACTATGCATACTCGTTAACCACTGGCGAGTATATTCTTTCTTGTTCTAACAACACCAGTTCTGAAACACCATTACTTGTTGGTGGAACTGCAAGAATTGGGCTTGCTCCGGGACAGTCGGTAAACTTCTCTATTATTATTACAGGTAGAAACGCCAGCGGAGATACTGTTGCTTATACCATAACTGGCGCCGGAAAAAATATTTCCGGGACTACATCGCTTGTCGGAACACCTACGAAATACATTATCGCAGAAGATGTTGACTTAACTGACGCATCAGTTCAGGCTAACGATACGTTGGATACATTGGATTTTATGGTTTACGGACAGGAAGGTGTTGAATGGAAATATTCAGCGAGATTGCATTGGGTAGTTACAACTTACTGAAATTCAGGAGCGGAAAAATGAGAAAACTTTTTCTTTTTTTGTTCATTCTCTTTCCGTTACTTTCTTTCGGAAAGACTGTTGATTTAACTGGTGGAGCAGTGAAGTTCAAGGACGGGGTTGAGATTGAAAGTCAAATAGATTTGAAAATTACCCCACGGCCCTCTACTCCTCCTTCGGAGAAAATAAGATTATGGTTTGACCAGGAAAAAGGCATCCTTAAGATTATTGACAGCGTTGGAACGGAAACAGAAATTAGCATGGGCGTGGGACGAGAAGGCCAGGCTTCACGCCAGTACCGCGTGGAATATAATTCTGGGTACAGCGCCGATTGGACTGGGTCGGAAACATTCATCCTATCTGACGACATCGCCGTCCCTACGGCTATCGCCACAATTACACATGCCTTTGTTTCCGCATCGGCTACTGATGTGGAAACACAGATTGTTTACGAACTTCTTGTTCCGGCTGAGAGCGAAGGAACATATGACCCATACCTCAAAAGTCTATGGAAATTTGAAGGAAACCTCAATGATACCATCTCAGGTTTGAACTTATCTCCCATTGGAACTCCTACATATTCCGGTGGCATTATTGGCCAGTGCGTGAAAATAGATTCTTCAAACTACGCCCTCAGGTTAGACATTGGGACCGAGCTGGATATGGTGCAATCAACAACCGTGGGCGGATGGTTCAAATTTGAGGGTAACCTGGGCATCCTTTTTGGGAAAGCTTCAGAATCATGGGGGTATGACGGACTCTGCTATTATGGGAATCTCACTCCACAGATTATAAAGAATGGGTCATATACGGGGTCTTTTACTCCCATGCCATCGTCCTGGTTTCACTGGGTAATTGTCTATGATAAATCCAATGCAGTAGTTAAAAGTTATGTTAATGGCGTGGAAAAGACTTCCGCATCCACGAGCAGCATTAGTCCAGTTGATACCTCGGAACCATTCTATATCGGAAGAAGATCTGATGGTTGGTCAATAAATGGAAATTTATATATTGATGAACTGTTTTTCTTTACCAGAGCATTATCAACAGAAGAGGTCGCTAAACTCTACCACGATGGGACCCCTCAACCCGGCGGTGGTAGGTCGTGGTCAGTTGCGTGCAAAATCACGCCGGGTGTAGATAATGAGGTGTCCATACCGAATACTTGGGGGAAAGTGAAGCTACGAATACGAGGTTCAAATAAGATTGTCGTCACGAACTACACGCTCAAGTTGGACTGATATTGGGAGGATCTCATGAGGAGAAAAAAAATCCTGCTTCCGTTCATCATATTTCTTATCTCTACAATTAGTGCATTTGCCATGACGTGGTATCTATATGACCTCTCAGGGACGTTGAAAGGGACTTATTCCATTCCAGTGAAACCCGGGACTGGTGAATGGGTTTGGTGTGGGGAGGAACCGCCCACGGCAGAAGAAATTGCCGCTGAGACTGAAAAGTTTCAGCCAGTTTCTTCTGAACCAGCAGGCATGATATTCACTTTTGATGGTGGAGGAAGTCCCATCTCTGACAAGACAATTTACAGTCTCGTTCGGCAAGATGGGTTAATTACTGGTTACTACGTTATTGCAGATTATGTTGGTAGTGCGACCATCGTAATTAGCAAGACGACGTTCTCGGGTTATCCATCGGATTTCACTGAGGTTGAAACGATTATCCTGAACAATCAGCAAAAACAATCCGGCACACTTAGTATTCTAGTGAACAAGACTGATGTATTAAGAGTAGCCATCTCCTCTGTTAATGTGATAAGATACTTACATATTTTCTTAACGCAATCAGAATAAAAGGTTGTTTTGTGAAGAAGATTGTGAAACCGTATTCAACGAAAAAAAGGGGGTTGAGAATGGCTAAATACGAGGTTGTTTTTACGGAAGAAGAAGAAAAAGAACTGGAGAAAGCAGCGGCAAAGTTTAAGAAGTCAAAAGAAGAACTGGTGAACTTCCTTTTAGGTTATCTGAAACAGAGAATTAAAGCCATTGCTCAATCTATTTCTAAAGAAGTGAACAAGTAAAGATTGGGAGGGGTTATGGCTGTCTACCAAATATACGATGTAGAAGACTTACAGGATATGAAAAACCACCTGGCGGACGATTGTGTCCTGATGAACGATATAGATGCTTCAGCGACAAGAACTTGGAAC
>Ga0209409_1000791_pt1 | contig 30826 bp, 25 predicted proteins | sample AD_JPNMR1_MetaG_FD_184424 | JGI IMG/M metagenome (GOLD analysis project Ga0209409, IMG submission 184424) | Active sludge microbial communities of municipal wastewater-treating anaerobic digesters from Japan - AD_JPNMR1_MetaG (SPAdes) (version 2) | ecosystem: Engineered > Bioreactor > Anaerobic...
ATGGCCTTCATGCTGGAATTCTTCGTTATAAAGTCGGCAAATGCTTTCGGCACTTCCAGGGACTCATCACGGGAGATGCCCGTAAGGCTCCTCATGAGGCCTTTCCTCTCATACGCCCTCTCTATGGTAAGAAGCAAAAGATCGTTATCCACGGGTTTGACAAGGTAATCGTAGGCCCCCAGACGCACGGCGGAAACCGTTGTAGGTATGTCATCAAGGGCCGTAACAACTATGAATTCCGTGTAGGGCTTGTACGGTTTGGTGGCCTCGAGTACTTCCAGGCCGTCCACTTCCGGCATTACGAGATCGAGGAGAACGATGTCGTAATCTTTCTCCCGGATGAGACGGATCGCCAACCGACCGTTGTTACAAGTATCGACGTGTTTGAAACCGCGCCATTCGAGGATCCTCTTCAAAGAGGAGAGTGCTATCTCTTCATCATCCACGACGAGGATTTTCATAGCCTTTGTCTCCCAATTTCACTAATTACGAGTAAGAGCTGCTCCATAGAAAAAGGCTTTTTTAAAAGGCATCTTGCATCTCCTATTATGTCTTGCGGGGTTTCACACTGAGTGGGGTCTGATGAGTAGAGGATCACGTTTATTAGAGGAAAGCGTGCTTTTACGGCCCTTACGAGTTCCCAGCCCGTCAGGCCCGAAAGTTGTATTTCCGAGAGGATGATGTCTATCTCCGGATGATCGGTAAGATAGTCCAGGATGTATTCGCTTCGTAAAGGGGTGGTGAAATCGGGGATGAGGACATGGGGGAGGTTATCGGCCATTTCTTTGGCGTATTTTTCGTCCGGGTCGAGACATAAGATGGCGGGAAACAATCTCAACTGCCTTCCCGTCTCCACGGGGAGAAAGACGGTGAATCTCGAACCCACCCCCGGCTGAGAAAGGACGCCGATCGTGCCGCCGTGCTCTTTTACGATGCCGTAAGAAATCGAAAGTCCCAGGCCCGTTCCTCCCGAATCACGCCGCGTGGTAAAAAAGGGATGAAACAGGTTATCCATGATTTCCCTCGTCATGCCCCTTCCGTTATCTTCGATGGCGATTGCTACGGCTCCCATCCGGGCAATATGGCGGGCTTCTATGACGATGCGGCCCTTTTTATCGGGGGGTATGGATTGATGGGCGTTGATTAGGAGATTGGTGACGACCTGCTCCAAGCGCTGAAGATGTCCTTTTATGGAGGGTAAATGGGGAGAAATGCTCATCTCCAGGGTAATGATGTTTTTTTTGAGCTGGGGGCCAACAATGACGAGGGCGGTCTGGATAATGTTCTCGACGGAGATGATATCCCTTTTCCCTACCTCTTCTACCCGGGCAAATTCTTTCAAGCCCGAAATAACACGGTTTATCCTGGTAGAGGAGATTTTGAAGGCTTCTATGATTTCCCTCATGTTCCGAGAAATGTCGCTTCTCTTAAGGCCCCTTTGCCTCCACTGGGAAGGCTCCTCGTCGAGGTCTAAGAGGGTTTGTTCCACCGTCTGCCAGATCTCTTCCAAGAGGGGAACATTGTAAGAGATGAAACTTACAGGATTGTTTATTTCATGGGCCACTCCCGCCACTACTTCCCCCAGCGCGGATAGCTTTTGCGTTTGAATCATCTCTTGGAGCCGAAAGTCCCTCTCCTGGCGGAGGCGTATCTCTTCCGAGACATCCTGCCAGATCCCTACAATGTAGCGCTCCCGAACATTCGGCAGGCGGATGATACGGCTGTAATCGGCAAACCACCGGTAAGAATCATCGGCGGCGAGAAACCGATAAGTCGTTCTGTTAACCTTAGTGCCTTGTTCCTTTCTTATTTTTCTCAAGATCAGAGGGCGGTCATCGGGATGAATGCGAGATTCCCAGAAATGGTCATTTTCCAAGAAGAGGCGGGGAGAAAGCCCCGTGATTTCTTCAACAGAATTGCTTAGATATGAAAAACGCAGGTTGCCGCCTGCCTCACGAATGTACGTTACGATGGGAAGGGAGTCGAGAATCAGGGTCAACTGTTCCGTCGTCCGTTTGAGTTCCTCATTGGAAATGGCCAATTCCCGCGTTCTTTCCTCTACCCGGGATTCGAGTTCATTGTAAGCTTTCTTCAAGGCCTCTTCCGCCTTTATCCGGGCCGTTATGTCTTCGAGGGTTTCTATGGCGCCCAGGACTTCACCTTGTTGATCCCTGATAACGGCGGCGGTAAAACGTAACCAGCGACCGGAATTCCCCAATTCCGGGAAGAAATCTATGGCCTCGTATGCTTCGTCAATGAGGGAGGAGGGGGCAAATTTATCAAGGTACCAGTTGGGGATCTCCTCAAGGGCGCCGCTTACGAGCAGGTCGGCGAGGCAGGGCCTTTTGTTGGCATAGAAGGCGCGCCACTGCTGGTCCGTGCCGATTACGTCTTGGGCCTTTATTTGGGAAAGCTCTTCCAGGGCCCGATTCCAGTAAAGGATCCGATGATCGCGGCCGATGACAAAGGCCGGTATGGGGGAGCCGTTGATGCACCCTTCAAGCAGGGCGAGTTTGATATGTTCTTCCCTCCCCATGGCCGATGACGGTCAATACGTGTACGTTATCATGGTGCCCAGGGAAAACCTTTCCCCGTACCACCCCTCGCAGGTTAAAGAAAATCGCTTGACGAGGGGCAACTTGATCCCTCCGAAAGCCCCGAGAGCGTAACTAGATCGTATTCTCTCTTTTTGCCCCGGAATGGGGGCCAAACTAACCATCTTTCCTTCCTCGTAGTGGAGGTAGGGTCCGGCGTAGCACTTTATCCCACCCGGCAGATCCGTTTGCAGGCTGAGGCCTCCGTTTATTAACCACTGGTTTTTGATCCTTATTTCGTGACCCGTGGCCTTGCCGTCCGACCGGAGGCCGGAAACTTCATCCGCTCCATCGTTGATATAATAGCTTCCCTGGGCAAAGACCCCCCATCTGAGGAGGGAAGTTATGGGTTGGGACCACCTGAAGCCTATCGTGCCGACGAGACGATCATCGGCCCTTAAATCCGTAGAAGATACGTGGTAGTTGGCAGGCCCGATGGGGCCGGATAGGACGCCGTCTGCCCAACCGATTCGACCGTAAAGCTCAATGCCGTGCGAAATGCCGTAGCCGGCCTCGGAATAGATGATCTGTTGGGAGAAAAGGTAGCGGCGATCGTTTTCTATTAGATCTCGCAGATGAAGGAACCCTATGGCCGTATATAGGCCGTGCCCATTTCTCGAGTAGCCCTGGGGTAGGCCGAATAACCCTTGGGCGAAAATTTTCTGTGGCAGAAGAGTCAACATTAGAGCCATCACGAGAAGGTACAAAAATCTTTTCACGGTTTCCCCTCAATATTTTTTTCTTTGGCCGGCGGGGTGATGAATCCTTGCCGCCCCCCCGCTTGCTTGCGATATTGAATATAGGCGTTTCGCACTGCGATATAGGGGTCAATGGCGGCCTCTTTGAGGGATTCGTAGTCCCCTATTCTCAGAGAAACCTCGTTTACCTTGTCATACCCTTTAATGGCTTCTCCTGCATACCAGGGTTCGACGTAACTTACGGGGTTGAGGAATAAGTCACCTGCGGAGCCAACCGTGTCCCGCAAGCTGGAAGGTCCCAAAACGGGCCACATGATGAAGATACCGTGACCTATACCGTAAGAGGCCAGCGTCCGGCCCAGATCTTCATGATAAGCTTTCAGATTGATGTCCTCGTCTCCCGCTGGATCGAGGAGGCCCCCTATTCCCCACACGGTGTTAATGGTAAAGCGACCAAACTCCGAGAGGGCCCCTTTGAACTTGCCCTGCAGCAGGCAGTTGATGAATCTTATGGGGAATCCGAGGTTATTGAAAAAGCGGTTTACCCCCACCCGGGCCGTTTCCGGGACCACTTCGCCGTATCCCTGGGCAATGGGCTTCAGGACCCAGAAGTAGAGCTTATCGTTAAATGTGAACATGGCGCGGTTAAACGGTTCCAGGGGGTCCGGAATGGTTAGGGGTTCTTCGTCTTTGTATTCATCCTCCATCTCTTCGGCCGTCGGTGGAGGCGAAGGGTCCTTTGGCGATTCGGCCCAGGTAAGGGTGCTTAAGCCCATCATCCAAAAAGCCGTGATGAGAAGGAAGATAAGCGGGACTCTTTTCATGTCACGATTTCTTCTCCCGCAATTTATTCCTCATGATTTCAAGGAGCTTCTCCGGGGTATCTTTGGAGAGGATGTCGTTAAACTGGCTGCGGTAGTTCTGTACGAGGCTTACGTTTTCGATCACCACATCGTAAACCCGCCACGTGCCGTCTTTGAGGATAACCCGATAAACGACGGGGATTTGCTTAGAGGAGGTGATCACCCGCGTGTAAACTTCCGCCCGATTGGGGCCGATCATGGACTCCCGGTCGAAGACCACCTCTTCGTTCTTATAGGAAAGGATTTTGTCGGCATAGGCGTTTTCGAGGATCCGCCTAAAGAGGGTGACGAACTCTTCCTGCTGGTTGGGTTTCAGAACCGACCAGTTGCGCCCCAATGTCCTTTTCGATAACTCCACATCGTCGAACATTTCCTTAAATATGGGTCGGATGCGATCTTCCTTTATTTCTTTCGCAAACTGGGCTTTACGGGAGGGATCACGTAGAATTTCGAGCACTTGGTTGACATTCTTGCGGACGGTCTCCAAGGCCGTCGTGGCCTTGGCCGCTGGTGGAAGAAAAAGGATCAGTATTAATATGAGGAAGATGGTCCGCGTCGCTTTCATTTTTGAGGGGTCTCCTTGGGGGATGATTTTATGTCTCCGAATACGTATTTACTTATGAGATCTACCACTTCCACGGCCGGTTGCGTGTCGGCGATTAAGCTGCCATTCGCAAGCAGGTTCCCACTGCCGCCCGGGTCGATGTTGAGATACTTATCGCCAATGAGTCCCTCCGTTTTGATGGAGGCAATGGCGTCGTCGTAAATCAGGACACCTTTTTTGATCTTCAATTCCACCACGGCCTTCTGCTCCTTTTGGTCCATGGTTATGTTCTCTACCCTTCCTACCTCGATACCCCAGATGTAGACGGGGCTACCCGTTCTCAAGCCCGTGACGGAGGTGAAACGGGCCGTAAGGGTATAGAAATCGTCCCCAAAGATGGATACGTGTCCCAATTTTACCGTCATATAGCCGATGCATAAAAGACCGAGAACCACGAAGATGCCCACGATCATTTCCATCTTATATTTACCCATATACCCTCCTGAGCTTAGGTGCGCATTATTTCTCTTCTTACCTGTTTTGCTTTGGATATCAAATCGTTTATTTCCTCCCCGGCTTTCCCTGAGACAATGCCGGCCCTAATGGTCGTACCTGCCGCGAGCTTCAGGTTAAAGAGGCGCTCATCTAATAATTTTTTAACCATCTCTTCCCCTTCGGCAGGGGTCGTGTAGGGAAGGAAGGAGACGAACTCGTCCATGGCGTTTCGCACGGTGAATCCTCCCCGGACACTGAAGCAGTTCGCGATCGTTTTTCCTACGTCATGGGCAAGTTGGCTCTCCGAAGGTTCGATCGTAAAGAGAACGAGAGAGAAGTAGTCTTCCCCTAATTTCCGCCGGAGCTGAGAGCGGTTTTGTATCTTGAATAAACTTTTGGAATATACCCCCGTAAGCTCTCGCTCTAACTCTTCCAAGCTTTTCATCACCTCGTCCTGAAAAGGATGGTCAAAGTGTTCCAGCTCTTCCGGTGTGCCCTGGAACACGATCTTGCCCTGGTAAAGGGCAAGGATGCGGTTGGAAATAAAGTACACGTCTGGAATCTCGTGGCTTACCAAGATGGCGGTAAATCCGAATCTTTTTTGATATTGGGCGATCATGGTGAGGATGCCGTATTTCCTCACCGGGTCCTGCCCCGAGGTGGGTTCGTCGAAGAGAACGATGTTCGGGTCAGTTACGAGGGCCCGGGCCAGGGCGGCCCGTTTTTGCATGCCCCCGGAAAGTTCCGAGGGGTATTTATCCGTCGCTTCCGTTAGCTCCATTTGTTCGATTCTTTCCATCACGCGTCGGTGCACCTCATGCCGACCCACACGAGTCGTCTCCACGAGGGGAAGGGCGACATTCTCGTAGACCGTCAAGGAGTCGAAGAGGGCATTGTTCTGGAACATGTAACTGATGCGACCGAAGTGGAGGATTCTTTCATCTCGGCTCATGGAGGTTAGGGGCTGTCCTCGAAAGAGGATTTCTCCTTCGTCCGGGCTGAGGAGGCCGATGATGTGTTTGAGCAGTACACTCTTGCCGGCCCCGCTTAAACCGATGATCGTCGTTACCTCGCCTTCGTAAATTTTCAAGTTTATGCCGTCGAGGACGGTTTTGTTCCCGAACCTTTTCGTCACGTCTCTAAATTCGATGAGGGGTGCCGTCATGGTTTTCTTCTCCTCAGATAAGCAGAAGAGACGTAACTACGTAATCGGCAATTAGTATAAGGACGCAGGAAGTGACCACGGATGAAGTCGTGGCCAATCCCACCGCCTTGGCCCCGTGGCTGTCGGTCCGCATGTGGGCGAAGTAGCCCTTGTAACACGAGACGCCCGAAACGATGGCGGCAAAGACCAATGCCTTTATGAATCCATCGGTTATGTCTTTCATGTCCGTGCTCGCCTGGACCCGATACAGGTAAGTGCCCGCGTTCGCACCTAAGATAAGTACGCCGGAGATGTATCCCCCCACAATGCCGATGAGGTCGAAGAGGGCCGTAAGGAGGGGAAAACTGATAAAAGAAGCGGCAATACGTGGGCTGATGAGGTATCTGATGGGGTCTATTCTCATGGTGGAGAGGGCATCGATTTGTTCTGAAATGCGCTGGATGCCTATTTCTGCTGTTATGGCCGAGCCGGCTCGGGCCGTAATCATAATGGCCGTAAGGACCGGTCCTAATTCTCGAACGAGCGAGAGGGTAACCAGTGTCCCCATGGCCCCCTGGGCCCCCACCTTGATCAGGGCATGGTAGGATTGAAGACCCAGCACCATGCCGGTAAACAACCCGACCAGCAGGATGATGAGGGTAGAATTGGCCCCGATATAGTATATGTGACTTAAGATTTTGCCCATCTGACGCGGATGGAAGATCTTGACGAAGGCGAGGGTGAAAAATATGGCCGCCGCCCCCAAACTGGATATTTGGGTGATAACTAACCGCCCGATCGCAGCCAGGAAATCTGTCAGCCATCGATAAGGTGTCTTCACTTTCTGCTCCCACGGGTAATCTTTTTTGCGTGCCTACCATCCATAATTTTCTCCTCCCGACTTGTCAACGAAAAAAGGGAAGTTGGTTCGCCTTGACAAGGTTTCAAATGTCAGCGATATTCAAAAAAAACACGTTGAGAGGGGAGTCATGGAGATTACATGGTTCGGACACGCGTCGTTTCGTTTACAGGTTAAGGATGGGACGCGCCTTATCATCGACCCCTACGAGTCCGGGGCCTTTGGTGGGGCCATCGGCTACGGGAAGATAAACGAAGAGGCGGAGGCGGTAATTACGAGCCATGCCCATGCAGACCACAATTACACCCAGGATATAAGGGGCACATTTACCCTCATGGACCGACCGGGGGAATTCACGGTGAAATCCTTCAAGGTGAAAACGCTGCCCACTTTTCACGATTCAGCCGCGGGGAGGGAAAGGGGAAAGAACTTGATCTCCGTAATCGAGGCGGAGGGGCTAAGGGTCGTGCATTTGGGGGATTTAGGTCATCTGCTTTCTGGCGAAACGGTCAAGGCATTGGGTGAGGTCCACGTGCTCTTGATTCCCGTGGGCGGTTTTTTCACCCTCGATGCCCAGGGCGCAAGTAAGGTCATGGAGCAAATTGACCCTTGGGTCACCATTCCCATGCATTATCGCACAGAAAGATGTTCGCTACCCATTTCTGGGGTGGAGGAATTTCTCAAGGGAAAGAAAAACGTGGTGCGGTTGGGTAAATCCGTCTGGCAGGTAGATGCTAATAGCTTACCCACTCATGGGCAGATCATCGTATTGGAGCCGGCCAGATAGGTTACAGGGAGTATAGTTTCTCCCCCTTGAGAATGGTGAAGTGGTTCTTCTGCAGTACGTCAATGGCGGCCTCGAGGTTATCGAACCGGAAGATGATGACGGCATTTTCTCCGCTTCGCTCCACAAAGGCGTAGAGATACTCGACGTTTATTTTTTCTCGGGATAGCACTTCGAGGATGCTGTGTAAACCGCCTGGTCGATCGGGCACTTCCACGGCGACTACCTGGGTGCGGCTCACGCGAAATCCGTTTTCCTTGAGGAGTTGACTTGCCTTGTTTACGTCGTTTACAATGAGGCGAAGGATACCGAAGTCGGATGTATCGGCCAGCGACAGGGTGCGGATATTGATGCCCCCTTCTTTGAGAATTCTTGTTACCTCCTCCAGCCCGCCGGGCCTGTTTTCTATAAAAACGGATAGTTGCTCTACTTTCATCTGTGCATCCCTCCTTACCTCATGACATAATACGTCTTTTATCTATTACCCGCCTTGCCTTTCCTTCTGTTCGCTGTAAGGTGCGCGGTTCCACGAGTTTTACCCTTGCCGTAACGCCTAAGTAGTCTTTTATATCTCGTTGAATGCGCCTTTCTAACGATTGGAGGACCTTAACCTCGTCGGCTTGGTCGAAGGTTTTCTCCGACACCTCCACCTGGATTTCGAGGGTGTCTAAGTTTTCCTCCCGGTCCACGATGATCTGGTAATGGGGTTCTAGTTCCTCAATGTCCAACAGGATGGCTTCGATTTGAGAGGGGAAGATGTTCACACCCCGAATGATGATCATATCGTCGCTTCGGCCCATTACCCGGTCCATTCTCACATGTGTCCTTCCACACCGGCAGGGGGTGACAATGAGTCGGGAAATGTCTCGGGTGCGATAGCGGATGAGGGGAAAGGCCTCTTTGGTCAGGGTGGTGAAGACGAGTTCGCCCTTTTCCCCCGGGGAAAGAACGGCACCCGTTTCCGGGTCGATGGTTTCTACGATGAAATGGTCTTCGAAGATGTGCATGCCTTCTCTGCCCTCGGCACATTCCATGGCGACACCGGGTCCCATGATTTCGGATAGCCCGTAGATGTTGAGAGCAGAGATATTAAGTTCGTTTTCGATCTGCCTTCGCATCTCTTCGCTCCACGGTTCGGCCCCGAAAATGCCCACCCGGAGACGCAAAGAGGCCATATCGACCCCCATGGCACGCCCCTGTTCCGCCAGATTGAGGGCATAGGAAGGGGTGCAACAGATAACCGTCGGTCCGAAATCCTGGAGGATCAAGATCTGCCTTTTTGTATTTCCGCCGGAAATGGGGATTACACTTGCGCCTAGGCGTTCTGCCCCGTAGTGCATGCCCAATCCCCCTGTAAAGAGGCCATAGGCGTAAGCATTGTGGATGATATCGGTTTTCGTCACCCCCGCGGCTACGAAGCACCTCGCCATGAGCTCCGACCAGGTATCGATATCTCTCTGGGTGTATCCAACGACGGTGGGCCTTCCGGTTGTCCCGGAGGAGGCATGAAGACGGACGATGCTGCTCATGGGGACGGCGAACATGCCAAAGGGGTAATTGTCCCTGAGGTCCTGCTTGGTGGTAAAGGGCAATTTGGGTAGGTCGTTTAAGGACTTAATATCATCTGGCTTAATTCCCGCCCGATCGAAGGAACGTTTATAAAAACCCACGGTATGGTAAGCTCTCATTACCACCTGTTGCAATCTTTTTAGTTGAAGGGCTTCCAGTGCTTCCCTGGGGAGTGTTTCGAACTCTTCGTTGTAAATCATATGGGACCCTCTGAACTTTTTTGTAAATCTCTACCATAAAAAAAGAGCCTCCCGCAAGGTGCATTTCACTTTTCGTTTAACGTCACCCCCAAATTGAAAGAAACGTTAAATTCAATGAGTCGAAAAATTTTGTGTCGGGGAACAATTCTTTAATCCTATTTAATCGTTGCAATGAATGAAAGTTTATGGCACATGTTTTGCAAATAAGCGGCGGCTGGAAAATATGTTGTTTCCCTACACAATTATTTGTGGTAGAGAAAGGAAAAGTACTTTGGGAAAGGAGAAAGGAAAACATGTTAAGGAAGTTCGGTCAGAGGTTTTTTACTCTTGTGTCCACGATCGCGGCGATATTCTTGGGTGCACCGGCCGTCTGGGCCGCGGAGCAGCTCCCGGCAGCCGGTGAATCTTACGTCAAGGTACTGTTTGCGGTAGGTGCCATGGTCGCAGCCGGTATCTCTATCGGCGTAGGTGCTATCGGTGCCGGTTTGGGAATCGGTACGGCTGCCAGTGGCGCCTGCCAGGCCGTTGGAAGGAACCCGGGAGTACAGGGCAAAATCATGATGACCATGCTCATCGGTATGGCCATGGCAGAATCCATCGCCATTTACGCTTTGGTCGTTTCGCTTGTTCTTTTATTTGCCAACCCCTTCATGAAGTACTTTTTGGGTTAATTGACAATCGTGATTAACTTCGAATCGAATAGAGTTAAGGGGGAAAATAATGACAGAAAAGACCAAAGATAAGCAGCAATTCACCGTAGCAAGGGTCTTCTTCCTGCTTATCGTAATCCCCTTATCACTGATGGCCATTCTCATCGCCAACGGCATTTTCAAATTAGGGGTTACTGTAAAAGAACGGGCGGTAACGGTGCTCGATCAGAAATCCCAGGAAGAGATAAAGATTCGCGCCATCAATTTGGCAGACGAAGTAGCCAACTTTCTCTCGGAAAGAAAGAAAGATGTACTCGTTGCCACCATCATCCCCACCACGGAAGCGGCCTTTAAACGATTCGTGGGCGAAAACAGAAAGGGACTCTGGGTGAAGGATGGAGACAAGATCCGCCAAGTTCTGGCACCCCTTTATTCGGAAATGTCCTACATTGACAAGAACGGAAACGAGATAATTAAAATTGCTAACGGAGAAGTCGTCTCCAAAGACAAGCTTGCGAACGTAGCTAATCCCGCCCATACGACTTACAAGTCTGAGAACTACTTTGCCAAGGCCAAGGAACTAAATAAGGGCGAGGTTTACGTGTCACCCTTAACGGGCTGGTACGTCTCGCGTCCCGAGTTCGAACAGGGGAAGAGATTTAACGGTGTGATTCGATTTGCCACCCCCATTTACGGCAAGGACGGCCTCCAGGGTATCGTTCAGCTTGCCCTCGATGCGAGGCACCTCATGGCCTTTACCGACCACGTGGTACCTACCTCTTCCACCCCCGTGTTCGAAGCCGATGCGGCCTCTGGCAACTATGCCTATATGGTGGATTATCGTGGCTACGTGATTTCTCATCCGAACGATTACCACATTGTCGGTCTCGATAAGGACGGCTCTTATGTGCCTTACCTTACCCAGGAAAATTCCACCGAATTATCGAAGGCGGGCAAAGAAGTGCTGAATTTTAACTATCTCGGTTTTCTGGATCCCAACCTTCCGGAAATTCATAAAGAAGCCTCTGCCGGCAAGCCGGGCATGAAGGTCTACAAATTCGGGGGGCACACCAAATTTGTGGCCTACGCCCCCATTAAGTTCTACGGGCCGGAATTCCCTGCTGGATACGGTTGGATTGGGATGGGTGTCGATGTAGAGAAGTTTAGCGAACTTGCGATAAAGACGAGTCAGAACATCGATAAGGAAGCGAAGGCCTGGACCACAACCATCATCCTCATCCTCATTATCTCGATCGTCCTTTTGTTCTTGATTGCTGCCATTCTCGCTCGCGGTATTGCCCGTTCTATTGCCGCTGAAGTGCCTCCGGGGGCCGAAGGTGAAGGGCCATTTTACGATGATGAGGAAGAAGAGGATAGCAAGTAGGACTTTTTGAAAATCTATGCCGCGGAAAGGCCGGAAGATGCTTCCGGCCTTTTTCTTTACAACCCTGCAATTGACTAAATCGAGCATTGTTGATAAAGGCAATAAACTACGTGTCCTTCCCATGGGGGAACGTAAGGAATACGGCGAAGGAGGCAAAAATGGCTGAAAGATTGGTTATTTGGTTTGATGAGTTACAGCTTATGGATATACCTCAGGTGGGCGGGAAAAATGCTTCCCTCGGAGAGATGAGGCGCGAGCTCCGTCCCAAGGGGGTTAACATTCCCGATGGATTTGCCGTCACCGCCCATGCATATCGATATTTAATCTCTTCGGCGGGCATTAAGGAAAAGATTCAGCAGATTTTAAGCGACCTGGATACGCACAACATCGAAAACTTAAAAACGCGGGGGCAGAGAATTCGCGACCTCATCTATCAGGCCCCCATGCCGAAAGACCTGGAAAAGGCGATTGTGGAAGCCTACGAGAAGCTCTGTGAAGAATACGGCCCCGATGCGGATGTGGCTGTACGCAGTTCTGCGACGGCGGAAGACCTGCCGGATGCCAGTTTCGCAGGTCAGCAAGAGACTTACTTGAACATTCGCGGCAAAAAAGATCTCCTCGATGCCTGCAAGAAGTGTTTCGCTTCCCTCTTTACGGATCGGGCGATTTCTTACCGGGTAGATAAGGGATTCGACCACATGTCGGTTGCCCTCTCGATCGGTGTCCAGAAGATGGTGAGGTCCGATTTGGCATGTTCCGGGGTCATCTTCTCCATTGATACGGAGTCCGGCTTCAAGGATGCCATCCTGATCACCGGCTCTTATGGCTTAGGTGAGACGATTGTCCAGGGCACCGTTAATCCTGATGAATTTTATGTGTTCAAGCCCACGTTGAGGCAGGGATTCCGTCCCATCATTCAGAAGAAATTGGGTACGAAAGAAATAAAAATGGTCTATGCGGAAGGGAAGGAAGGAGAAGCGACAGAACTCGTTGCCACCCCTATTGAAGATCGCCGCCGCTTCTGTCTCAATGATGACGAAGTGCTGAAACTTGCCCAATGGGCCTTGATTATCGAGGATCACTATTCCGGCCAGGCGGGGTATTTCAAGCCCATGGATATAGAATGGGGCAAAGATGGCCAAACGGGGGAGCTCTTCATTCTCCAAGCCCGTCCGGAAACGGTGCAATCCCAGAGAGATGCCAGCGTCCTCGAGACTTATATCCTGAAGGAAAAGGGGCGCCTCCTGGTGTCGGGCACGGCCGTGGGTTCCAAGATCGGGGCGGGCCCGGTAAATATCATCGAAGATGTGAGTGAGATAGGGAAGTTCAAGAAGGGCGAGGTACTCGTAACGGACATGACCGACCCTGATTGGGAACCCGTAATGAAGATTGCCGCCGCCATTGTGACGAATAAAGGTGGTCGTACATGTCATGCTGCCATTGTGAGTCGGGAGCTCGGCGTGCCTTGCATCGTGGGGACGGAAAACGGGACGGAGGTGTTAAGAAATGTCAAGGAAGCCACGGTCTCCTGCGCCGAAGGGGAAGTGGGCAATGTTTACGAAGGGGTTTTGAAATATGAGGTGCAGCGCATCAATGCCAAGAATCTGGACCGACCCAAAACAAAAATTATGATGAACGTGGGCAATCCGGAAATTGCCTTTCAACTTGCGGCCATCCCCAACGATGGCGTTGGCCTGGCCAGGTTAGAGTTCATCATCAATCAACACATAAGCATTCACCCCATGGCCCTAATCCAGTTCGAGCGGGTAACGGACGAGGAGACGAGGCGAAAAATTCTGGACCTCGCCTATGGCTACCCGAATCTGCCCGATTTCTTCGTCGATAAGCTGGCCCAGGGGGTAGCAAAGATTGCGGCTGCCTTTTACCCCAACGATGTCATTGTCCGGATGAGCGACTTCAAGAGCAATGAGTATGCAAACTTGATTGGCGGCTCTTATTTCGAGCCCGAAGAGGAAAATCCCATGATAGGTTTTCGGGGGGCATCTCGATACTACGATGAACGCTATCGCGATGCCTTTGCCCTCGAGTGTGCCGCCATGCTCAAGGTCAGAAACGAAATGGGTCTCACTAACGTCAAGCTCATGATCCCCTTCTGCCGCACCGTGGAGGAGGGTAAGAAGGTGATCGCCGTGATGAGGGAAAATGGCCTAATCCAGGGAGAAAACGGTCTCGAGATATACATGATGGTAGAAATCCCGAGCAATGTGATCCTCATCGAGGAGTTTGGCCAAATCTTCGACGGTTTCTCTATCGGTTCCAACGACCTCACGCAGCTTACGCTGGGCTTGGATCGCGATTCCTATCTCATCACCCACATTTTCGATGAAAGAAATCCGGCCGTTCTTACCCTCGTCAAGGAAGCTATTGCCAAGGCCAATCAGATGGGAAAGAAAATAGGGATTTGCGGTCAGGCGCCGAGCGATTATCCGGAATTCGCCCGGTTCCTGGTGGAGTGTGGAATTTCGAGCATCTCCCTCAACTCGGATACGGTAATCAAGACCACCCTGGATATAAAAGAGACGGAAAAGGCGCTGGGTATCAGTTGAAAGCCTTTTGGAGCGCAAGTTTAATGGAGGGAAGCGGCTTTATCGCTTCCCTCTTATTCTGAAAAAGAAGAGGAAACAAAGTCATGATTTCGCAATGGGAAAAAAGCCCCCTGTATCGCATCGCCTATCCGAGAAGCATCGCTTTTTTCGGTGCCTCAAATAACTTCAATCGCATGGGATCCATCATGCTGAGTTCCCTCCAATCTGGCGGGTTCGAAGGGCCCATCTATCCCGTCCATCCGAAAGAAGAAACGGTGCGCGGCCTTCGAGCCTATAGGAGTGTGCAGGATTTACCCGAGGTGCCGGATCTCGCCATCATCGTCCTTCCTACGGAGATCGTGTGCGATACGTTGGAGGAATGCGGGAAAAAGGGGATCAAACATGCCATCGTCGTTTCGGGCGGATTCCGGGAGATGGGATCGGAAGGCTTAGAGAGACAGAAGCGGCTCGTTTACGTGGCGAAGAGGTACGGGATGAACATTTTGGGACCCAACTGCCTGGGGGTGGCCAATTTGCATCATAAGTTCAATCCCACCCCCATCGAGGCCGAGGGAGAGGCGGGATTCGTGGGTTTGGCATCCCAGAGCGGCAGTTTTATCACCCAGATGTTCAATTATCTTTACCTTCACGGCATGGGATTCAGTACCGCCTTCAGTGTGGGTAACGAGGCGGTGATCGACATAGTGGACTGCCTTGAATATTTAGGGGCCTGCCCGCACACGAAGGTCATTACCCTCTACCTTGAGGGCATCAGCAGGGGGCGCGAATTCATGAAAGTGGCAAGAGAAATCGTGCCTCACAAACCCATTGTGGCCCTCTATGTGGGAGGGTCGGAGACGGGCAAAAAGGCGGGACTGTCCCACACCGGTGCCCTTTCCGGGCCGGATGACATCTACGATGCCGTGTTCAGGCAGTGCGGCATTATCCGGGCCCGGACGCTCGTTGAGCTGTTTGATTTTGCCCTAGCCCTGGGAACGTTACCGGCCCCCCAGGGAAACCGGGTAGTAATCCAAACCCATTCCGGTGGCCCGGGGGCCACGGCGGCCGATGCTTGCGGGCGGGCGGGGTTGCGCTTACCCGACCTGTCGCCGGAAACCGTGGAGAGGCTTCGCTCCTATTTACCTCACACGGCGAGTACCTCCAACCCGGTGGACCTCACTTTCTCCAAGAACAACCAAGAACATTTTTCTGCCATCCCCGATATCATCCTCGAGGATGAAGAGGTCGATATGCTCCTCATCTACTTTTTGTCCCCGGTCGTATTTATCCGCCGATTTCTGCGCGAGGCGGGAGTGCCGAAGGAGCAGATGAAACTTGCGGAAGATGCCGCCGTGCAGGAGCTGACCAAGGCCATATTGGATTTGAGAAGAAAGCACGCCAAGCCCATCGTAGGTTATACATTCCGCAGTCTCCAAGAGAAGATGACGTGGGAGGTGCTTAAGGGAGGTATCCCCATCTACCCCGATGCGGAACGGGCAGCCCGGGCCATGGCTGCCCTTGTCCGCTATCATCGGATAAAATCAGAATTTCATTCCCGGCATGTTGAGTGAGGCCGTGTTTCCGCCATCCACCGGCAGGGCCTGGCCGGTGATGTAGCTTGCATCGTCGCTCGCCAAAAAAAGGATGGCCCGGGCCACTTCCTCGGGCCGGCCGTATCTCCTCAGTTCGCAGCGGCTCCCCAACTTGTCCTCTTTTCCCCTTTCCCGGGCAAGTTCGAAGATAGGGCGGGTCATCCCCGTTTCAATGAGCCCGGGGCAGACGGCATTTACCCGGACGTTGAATCCTCCCAGGTCACAGGCGGCCGTCATGGTAAAGTTGATGAGGGCCGCTTTGCTCGCGCTGTACGCGTTGGTGCCGGCACCGGCCCTGATGCCGGCAACAGAAGCCGTGTTTACAATGGCCCCCTTCTTTCTTGCCTGCATGTGGGGGGCAACGTGTTTTATGGCATATACGGCCCCCAGGACGTTTACGGCATATACGCGCTGCCAGTCATTTCCGTCTTCCTGCTCGAGGGGATTCAAATTACCCGTAATACCCGCATTATTCACCAAAATATCGATGAAGGAGTATTGTTGGAGGGTTTCGTCGATTAAGGCCTTCACTTCTTCCTCATTCGAGACGTCGGTCTTACGGTAAATGACCTCTCCCCCTTCTTCTTTGACCAAGGTTGCCGTCTGGGCCAGGCCTGTTTCGTTTATGTCGGCAAGGGCCAGCTTGGCCCCCTCCTGGGCAAAGATAACGGCCGTTGCCCTCCCGATACCATCGGCGGCTCCTGTAATGATGGCTACTTTACCTTCCAATCTGCCTCTATAGATTCTGGTCATGTTTCTCATATCCTCCGGGTAAGTTGTGCGACTTAGGTGGTGAGAGAACCGCCATCAACGTAAATCGTTTGACCGGTTATGAAATTGGCTGCATCGGAAGCGAGGAATAAAACGGCCCCCACGATATCCTCCGGCTCGGCAATGCGCCCTAAGGGGATGCCTGCGGCTACGTGTTTGGCGAGGTCCGGATTCGACCAGAGGGGGCGGCTGAATTCCGTTCTGGTCAAGGTGGGGCCGACGGCATTTACGAGAATACCAAAGGGGGCCCATTCCCTGGCCATACAACGGGTGAGCATCTTGAGGGCCGCTTTGGAGCTGCCGTAGGCGGCCATTCCGAGCTCTGCCTTTTCTGCTCCCACCGTGGTTATGTTTATTATTCTCCCACCCTTCTGTTCGATCATGTGTTTCGCCACCAGACGGCTCAAGAGCCAGACGGCCTTCACGTTGGTGTTGAATACCTTGTCCCATCCGTCTTCCCTTAGATCCATGAGGCTACGCAAGAAACTACGGGCCGCATTGTTTACGAGAATATCGATGCGGCCAAAGACTTTGATGGTTTCCTGCACGAGTTCCTCTAACTGTTCCGTCACCGTGAGATCGGTGACCACGGCCAGCGCCTTGCCACCTTTGGCCTCGATTTCTTTGGCCACTTGATCTATTTCCGACTGAGTTCTCGCCGTTACCACTACCTGGGCACCACTATCGGCGAGTCCGAGGGCAATTGCCCGTCCGATACCCCGACCGCCACCGGTGACAATGGCCACCTTTCCTTCGAAGTTGAATTTCACGTTTCCCATAGAAAACCTCCTTTTTTAGCTTTACCTCTTCCAGGAGATGGGAGAGGGCGCGTTTTCATAAATCGTGGAAGAATGTCTTCAGCCCCTCGGCCATGTCTTCCGGTACAAACGGGCATATGACCTCCCCGTGGAGCTTTTCAAAGTAATTGACGTCGCTCGTATCCAGGGGGCGGATCAGGTAACGGGGGATAATGCGCCCCTGGACGGGGAAGAGAGGTTCCTCAACCATCGTCCCGAAGAGGGCAAGGTTGAAGCTTACGAGATTTATGCTGTTTAGGTACTTAAATACACGGAGCAAATCCTTGCTTAAGGACGCTAAATCTGCATCTGCCAGAGACGTAAGCGACAGTTTTTCCGGCAAGATGCATACGACTTCTCCCGCCATTCCCCGGGGGGCAAAGGCGGTAAGCCATTCGGCCCCTTCTCCTCGTCCCACATAGCGTTCTTTTTTTTCCTTCTCCCACGCAAGGTAGTCTACCCATAAGTCTCTTCCCGTTGTCATCCTGTATTCACGGCTTTTGGATAGGAGTTTTCCCATGAAGACGGTGGGCCCTTCCCCCATGACGGTTTGTAGATGGGGGTGCAAAAGCCCGCCCCCTGCCGGGGGCATGTAGTTCCAGTTTATAGAAGCGTACTGCAAGTTGGGATTGATCTGAAACATGCGACGCATGTAATCCAGGCATACCTGAAGGCCATCCATAAGTAACCCCGCCTTCATCTCCTCGAGGCCCAGGTAATGCGTGTTTCCTAAGACGACCACCGTATTATAGTGGCTGTGGGGAAAGGCATTGGGGAAGCAAACGGCCTCTCCTTTCCTGAATTGCCCCTCCGGGTTGATTTCCACCGGAAAACGCGGGGTGAGCAGGTCACGCTGAGGCAGGCAGAAAGGGCATTTTTCCGGGGGGGACTTTTTAAGATAATCCTCGACGGAAGGGCGTTCGTAGATGCGGAACCGGTAGGGGAGGACTCGACTTATCGTCTCGGTGATGGGGTCCTTTCTCACTTCCAGATGGGTCTCTTTTTTCTCGAAGTTATGGAAGGGATCGAGATAGGTGAAGGTGAGGTTTTCCCGGACAAAGTTTTCTCCTATCTTCATAGCTTGAACGAACCGTTTCTACCATGTGCTTCCCGGAGGGGCGGGAAAATCCCGCCCCGCGGAGAAGCAATCTTTCCTTAAGACCAAGGTTTTTCTTGGGCTGCGTTTTGCCCGGCGATGCGCCCGAAGACCAGGCAGTCTACCGTGGCGCAGCTACCCAGACGGACGGCGCCGTGGACACCACCGGTTACTTCTCCGGCGGCGTAGAGGCCTAAAATGGGTTGGTTCGTAAACAGATCAATAGCCTGGGCTTTCGTATTAATCCGCACACCGCCCATGCAGTGGTGAACTTTTGGCATGAGACGGGAGGCGTAATAGGGACCAGGTCCTATCGGCTGTTGGTCTTTCTGCAAGTAGCGTCCCCACTCTTCGTCTTTTCCTGCCAATACGCTTTTGTTCCAGCGCTCTATGGTTTCCTTCAAGGGCTCGAGGGGGATGTTGTAAGCCTTGGCCATGTCTTCGAGGGTATCGTACTTTTTCACCACCCCACGCTCGATGAGTTTGGGGATGGCTTCGGCGATGAGTTTCTCTCCGATGGCAAAGCCGTGGGCGTCGGTGAAGGCGATACATTTGTTCCCCGCCCGGAGAATGGCATCAGCCCTGATCTTACGGTCGGCAAGTTCGTTGACGAACCTCTTGCCCGTTTTCGTGTCTATCCACAGCCCGTACATGGCACAACAGAGTTGGGCAAAAAAGGGATTAAGCCCCATGCCCTTTTCATCGGGGCTTCCCCAGGGACCGAGCTGAATCCACGAAAGTTGTACCGGCGTACAGCCGATACGTAGGGCCTCTTTTAGGGCCTCTGCCGTTGCTCCCGGCTGATTGGTCGTATCTACCTTCTCATCGAGACGGGGATCCTGGGTCGTACGGAAAGACACATCTGCTCCGAACCCTCCCGTTGCAAGAATTACGGCCTTCCTTGCCCGGATGTTCTTCAGGCGTCCGCTGTTTTCTTTGGGGAATACGTAACCTTCTCGGATCTGTACCCCCTTCACCCGGCCGTCCTTGTCGCGGTAGATCTGGGTGAGATAACACTGCGTTCTGGGTACCACGTTAATCTCTTTGAGCTTGGCGAGCAGTCTCGTGATAATGGCAGAGCCGCTCTGGTTGTATGTGCTGTACATTCTGGGTACGGAATGACCCCCCTCCTGGGTCACCTTTTCTTTGTATTGGACTCCTAATTCGTTAATCGTCCACTGGACCGTCTCGTTTGACTTATAAGCCACCATTCGCGCGAGCTCCACGTAGTTTAAGTGTAAGCCCGCCTTGAGCATGTCCTGGAGCAGGAGGTCGGGGGAGTCTTTTATCCCCATCTTTTCTTGAAGGGGCGAGCCGGCCGCCGCCACGACGCCTCCGTTTATAATGGAATTGCCGCCGGGGGTCTTCATCTTTTCCAAAACGACCACCGAGGCCCCGGCCTTCTTCGCCTCGTATGCCGCCGCCAGACCTGCAAAGCCGCTGCCCACGATTACCACATCAAAAGTCTCTTCCCATTTCTTGGGAAGTGGGGCCGCATCGGCCGGGCTCCACATCAATCCGCTCAGAGTAACCCCCGCTACCGCCGCTCCGCCTGTGGTTTTTAAAAAATCTCGACGCGAAATTTTACCTTTTGTGGTCCCCATGTTATATCCTCCTTTCTCCGGGAACCAGCCCGTGCTTTTAAAAATTAACAAACACTGGCCTTCGTTCAAAGGCCACCTCTCAAAAGACTATAAGCCTATTTTTCGTCAGGTGTCAACTTTAGAGGAGTTCGTTCCGAATGAAAGAAATGGCATTCCGAAAGAGGGCGAGGCCCATCCCCTCTTCCGGCACCTCTTCCCTGGTCCAGCGGGGGTGATTGGTGCGATGGAGATAGGCTTCCGGGTGAGGCATGAGGCCGAATATCCGCCCCGTTTCGTTACAGATGCCGGCAATGGCGAGGACAGACCCGTTGGGGTTGCCCGGGTAGGTCATGACCGGTTGCTGAAAAGAGGCGTCGCTGTATTGAAGGGCGATAAGATTTCTTTCTGTTATTTTTCGCAGGATCTCTTCATCGCGGGGGAGAAACTTTCCTTCCCCGTGTCGAACGGGTAGATAGAGCCCATCAAGGCCGCGGGTGAAAATGCAGGGGGATAACGGGTTTACCTTGAGGTAAACCCACCTATCCTCAAAGCGTCCCGAATCGTTGTAGGTTAAAGTGACCGTCTGGGTTCCGAGTTCTCCCTCCAGGGCGGGTAGCAGGCCGAGCTTTACCTGTAATTGGAAACCATTACATACCCCCAAGACTAATTTGCCATCCCGGATGAAGCGGGATAACTGATCGAAGAGCCGTTCATGGGTATGGGCAATGCGGGCATGAAGGAACCTGACCGTAGCTGCCTTGGCGGACCCTAAATAGTCACCGTCGAGAAAGCCACCGGGTAAGTTGAGAAAATGATAGTCATCCAAGCGTATCTTACCGCACAGGATTTCGCTTACGTGGACGATGTCTACCACCTCTGACCCGGCCAGCTTACAGGCGTGGGCCATTTCTACCTCGCAGTTCGTACCGTAGCCAGTAATCACTATGGATTTAACCTGCTTTGCCATGGGTAATGCTCAAAAATCGAGGGTCGCTTTCCACGCCGCTTTTAGGGCGCAAATGTCTTCATCTACTATTATGCTTCCATCGAGGCCATAAACGGTAAAGCACGGGCGGCTTACCACCTCGCCTATAAGGCCCATTACTTCCCCTCCCATGATCTCCTCGAAAGCTGCCCGGTGAGAAGGAGAAACCGTCACTACGAAGCGACTTTGAGATTCGGAAAATAGGATTTCATCGTCCCGCTCTACTCCTTCCCGGGGCACGCCACGCAAATCTACTTCCATGCCCAATCCACCGGCCATGGCCACTTCCGCTAAGGCACAACCAAGCCCCCCGTCGGAACAATCATGGGCCGAGGCAATGAGGCCTTCCCGTATAGCTCGATTTAATGCCCTATACCTACTCTTGGCCGTCTTGGTATCCACGCGAGGGACGGAATTGCCCACGAGGCCATGCAGGGCGAACCATTCCGAGCCCCCCATTTCCCGCCTGGTCATTCCCAACACGTATATTAGGTCTCCCGGACGCTTGGCATCCATGGTCACGGCCTGGCGGACGTCTTCGATCCGGCCGATGACGGAAAAAAGCAGCGTGGGGGGGATGGAAATTTTTATCTCCCCGATAAGATAATCGTTTTTCATACTGTCTTTGCCCGAAATACAGGGGATGCCATAGGCGCAGGTAACATCGTAGAGGGCCATGTTGGCCCGAACGAGTTGGGCCAGTTTGTATTCCCCATCCGGATTCTTTTCCGAGAGTACAGGGTCGCACCAGCAAAAATTGTCTAATCCCGCCATGTGGTCAAGCGATCCGCCCACGGCGACGGCGTTCCTTACAGCTTCATCGATGGCACAAGCTGCCATGTGATAGGTGTCTATATCTCCGTAGCGGGGACATATGCCGTTGGCCACGACGACCCCGACGAAGGAATCGAGGAGGGGGCGGATGACGGCGGCATCGGAGGGCCCGTCGTTCTCGGCCCCGGTCAAGGGTTTTACCACGCTTCCCCCCTGGACTTCATGGTCGTACTGCCGCACGACCCATTCCTTGCTGCATACGTTGAGGCGTCCCAGCATTTTCCTCAAGGCTTCCCCCAGGTGGGGGCAAGGGGGAAGGGCCTTCTCCTCGTGGTGGGGAGGCACCCAGCGGGCAGAAAGCCGCATCTGGGGTAGCCCTTCGTGAAGGAAATTTAGGCGCAGATAGGCGACCGTTTCTTCTCCGTACCGGACATGGAATATACCCGTATCCGTATAGCGGCCTAAAACGGTAGCCTCTACATCCATTTTTTGGGCTAGGGAGAGGAAGTCGGAAATCTTCTCGGGCGGTACGGCCACCGTCATCCTTTCCTGGGATTCCGAAACGAGTATTTCCCAGGGATTCAACCCCTGATATTTGAGGGGGGCTTTCTTCAGATCTATTTCACAGCCACCGGAAAGCCTTGCCGTTTCTCCGACGGAGGACGAAAGGCCGCCGGCGCCGTTGTCCGTAAGGGTCCGGTAAAGCCCCCGATCCCGGGCGATAAGGAGAAAGTCGATCATTTTTTTCTGGGTGATGGGATCGCCGATCTGGACGGCCGTCACGGGGGAGCCTTCATGGAGCTCTTGGGAAGAGAAGGTGGCCCCATGAATGCCATCCTTTCCTATGCGGCCCCCTGTCATGACAACCAGATCTCCGGGCCGGATTTCCTTTTCGTAGGACACCTTGCCATGGATACGGGCGGGCATGATACCCCCCGTCCCGCAGTACACCAGGGGTTTCCCTAAATACCGCTCGTCAAAGACGAGGCATCCGTTTACCGTGGGGATGCCGCTTTTATTGCCGCCGTGCTCCACCCCTTCTCTTACCCCTTCCAGGATGCGGCGCGGATGGAGGATCCGTGGGGGGAGGGGTTTATCATAATCGGGAGGGGCAAAACAGAAGACGTCGGTATTGAAGATGAGCTTGGCCCCCCTACCCGTGCCGAAGGGGTCCCGATTTACACCTACGATGCCCGTCAAAGCGCCGCCGTAAGGATCCAGGGCCGAAGGCGAATTGTGGGTCTCCACTTTGAAGACGAGGTGGTAGTCTTCCGTAAATTTGATCACGCCGGCGTTGTCGGAAAAGACGGATAGGCAGATGTCATCTATACCTTTTTCTTCCCTTACTTTCTGGGTAGCTTTTTTGATAAACGTGTCGAAGAGGGAGTCTATAACCTGGACGTTTTTTTTCTCATCCTCATATCTTATCCAGGCGTTGAAAATTTTATGCTTGCAGTGTTCCGACCAGGTCTGGGCGATGCATTCCAATTCTGCGTCGGTGATGCGGCTATCCAACCCTACACGCTTCCTCTCTTCAATCACGTCGGCGTTCTGAAAGTATTGGCGGATGGCTTTCATCTCTTCGATGCTAAGGGCAAGGATGCGATTTTCGCTTATGGCTAAAAGCTCTTCATCGCTAATGTTCAGGTCGATTCTTTCCGTGTGAGGTTGGTTCAGGTCGGTGACCCGTGGCACGTACGGGATAAGCCCCTCAGCAGGATTCCAGTTTCTACCTGCCACGATGCGGTAATGTTCGATCAGGTCGTTGGCAAGGAGGTTGGAGGCAATGGATTCCACTTCCTGTTGGTTAAGAGGCCCCTTGATTACGTACTGTCTCGAGGTGTAGACGTTAAGGGGGCTCTCTTTAGCTCTCTCTAACAAGAGGAGGATGGCTTCTCGGGCCGTCTTCCCCACGTTGTCCGTCACCCCTGGCCGGAAACCTACCTCTATGAGCCAGTCGAATTCTCGGGCGAGGGGTTTTCCTATGCGATATTCTTGAATTATGGGGTCCGAAAGGGGGCCGGAGGCAATTATTTCCAGCTCTTCGGCGGTAAAGTCCCCCTCCAGGGTGTAGACTTCAATGGTCCTTACATTATCCGCCGGTAGACCCAGGTGGTCTCTTATCCGGCGGGCGACCTTTTCTCCCAAGGCATCCGTTACGTGCGGTTTGAATCCTACTTCTATCCTGATGATCATGATTTTCAATGTTCCACAAAAAATTATCCGCCGTCAAGAAGTAGTCTTTTGTTTGTGCTCATAGTACATGGATACGTTGCGAATGGCCTGCATGGCATCCGGCAGGTTGTGGAAAACGGGGATGCCCCTTTGATGGAAGCTTTCCCGGGCGAGGCGGACGATTTCTTCCACCTCCAGATCGGACGATTCCTGGCGGCAATTGGGAAGAACCATGACGACGGGCTTGCCCGTTTTTTCCTTTGCTTCGTAAGCGGCTTCCACGTACTGATCCACGGGGACGATTTCTTTCAGGGTGCCTAATTTTAATCGCTTCACCATCTGCTTGAAGTGATAGAAGAGGGTGATCTGAACTTGGATATCTACCCGCTCGTCCTTGGCCGCTTCCTGCATAACCTGGCTTAGGGTCTGGGGAGGGACAAAGGGGTTAGCGACGTCGATGGGGTTTACAGCGCTGGAGCCCGGTTTGGGGAGGGCAGCGTAGATGTTTTCGTAAATGGTGCCGGTAAGGGCGGGAAAGTAAAGGCCGTTTTCTTCCGCTGCGTCGCACGCCGATACCCCCAAGGCGCCTCCACCGCCGAGGACCGTCATGCCCCGGTAGGTGCGGGGTGGCAACATAGAAAAGGCTTGTATCGTGTGACACAATTCCTGAAAGCTACGGACCTGAACGGCGCCTACCTGTTTTATCAGGGCTTCCCATATCTCCTTTTGGCCGCCCATCGAAGCGGTATGGCTTGCGACCGCCCTTTTTCCTGACTCGGAGAGCCCCCCCTTGTATACAATAACCGGCTTTTTGGCGGCCGCCTGTTTTACGGCGCGGATAAATCTCTCACCGTCTTCGATCCCTTCGATGTAAAGGGCGATGATGCCCGTCTCCGGGTCTTGGGTGAGGTACTCGAGAAAATCCACCTCTCTCAGGTCGGCGCCGTTACCGAAGCTGACAACTTTGCTGAAGGAAAATCCCATCCACATGCCCATGAAGGCGAGATCAATGGCCATGCCCCCACTCTGAGAGAGGAAGGCCACGGGCCCTGTCTTCCGACTTAGGTCTGGGCCGGGCAGAAGGGTAAGGCCGCTTTTGGGACAATAGATGCCGAAGCAGTTGGGACCAATGACGCGGATCCCCTTTTTTGCCTCCACCTTAATGGCCTCTTCCAGGGCCATCCCTTCTTGGGTACCCAACTCGCGGAAACCGGCGGAGAGAATCTCTGCGCCGGCGGCCCCTTTTTCTCGGCAGGCGGCCAGGGCCGCGGGGACAAGAGGGGCGGCTACCGCGATAATGGCAAAATCTATGTCTTCGGGGATGTCCTCCACCTGGGCGTATATCTTGTGACCGTAAATTTCGCCTCCCCTGGGATTGACGGGGTAAATTTTCCCCTCAAAACCGATGGAAAGGAGGGAATCCATAATACCACGGCCAAAACCCCAGTCCTGGGTAGAGACCCCCAGGATGGCAACCCGCCGGGGATGAAAAATGCGTTCAAAGTCGGCATTGGGAGTCATCGCTCGTCTCCTTCGAATAGCTGGATTTTATGTATCGATAACCAAGCCAGGTGAGTACACCGGCAAAGATGGCACGCAAGATGCCACCCGATATATACTGGGCACATATACCACCGATCAGGGCCCCCAAAATAATACCACCGATGAGACCGCCTAAGCAGTTTAAGGCCACAAAACCGTTTTTCCAATGTGTCCACCCCCCGATGATACTACCCGGAATCATGGCAAGGAGGGAGGTGCCCTGGGCAAGGTGTTGATCGTATCCAAGGAGAAGAACCATGCAGGCAATCATCAAGGCCCCCCCGCCGATGCCCATGAGTCCACTTAAGAAACCTGTTGCGAGGCCAATTCCGGCGAGGACCATCCACTTTCCCACCCCCACTATGGGATGGGTGAGGGGGTTAAGGTAAGGCTTGGTAAGGATGAAAAAGGCCATCGCCATAAGAAACAGGCCGAAGTACCTTCTCAGGAGAAATTCGGGAAGAATTCGGCAATACTTGGCCCCGAGGTGGGCCGTGGCCATGGCAAAGAAAGATAGGACTAAGGCAGACGGGATATCCAGGCGTTGATTGACTAAATAAGGCATTGAACCGACGAGGCCGGTAAAAATTAGGGCTACCAGGCTGGTGCCGTGGGCTTTATGCTGGGTTAATTTCAGGTATTTCGTGAGCATGGGGACAATAACTACCCCGCCCCCCAGACCGACCAAACCACCGAACATTCCCCCTGTAAGACCTATGGCCCAGCTCAATCGACGTACCTGCCTGATGATGGATTTTCCTTTCCGAGGTGATGGGCAATAATCCGGGCAATGTCCTCGGCGGCGGTTTTCGTTTCTTCCAAGGAAGGCCCCTCCACCATGACGCGGCAGAGGTTTTGCGTGCCCGAGTAACGAATAAGGACCCTCCCGTTTTTACCCAAGGCATCTTCTACCTTACGGATCGTTTCAGTGAGGCCCGGGATGGTGTTTAAGTCTTTTCTTTCCCTCACTTCCACATTCACCAGCACCTGGGGGTAAACCTTCATCCACTTTGCACAGGCGGAAAGGGGAAGATGGTAATGCTTCATGGCGGCGATAAGCTGAAGAGCCGTGAGTATCCCATCTCCCGAGGTATGGAGATCGAGGAAAATGATATGCCCCGAGTCCTCCCCACCCAGGACGGCACCGTTTTTCGACATTTCTTCCATCACATACCGGTCGCCCACATCGGTCGTTACGTACTCGATGCCCATTTCTTCCAGGGCTAAAGATAGCCCTAAGTTGCTCATGACCGTCTTTACCACGAGGTTATTTCTTAGGCGATGGGAATCCTTGAGCCATCTGGCACAGATGGCCATGATGCGGTCGCCCGTAAGTATTCCGCCTTTTTCATCCACCGCGATTACCCGATCCCCGTCACCGTCGAAGGCAAATCCTGCTTGGGCTCCTTGGGCCAAGACTTCCTGAACGAGGGAAGCAGGATGCTGGGATCCGCAGTCCACGTTAATGTTGCTTCCATCGGGGCGATCGTGGATGGTTATCACCTCCGCCCCCAACTCGGAAAACGTGGCCGGCGCTATGCGGTAACAGGCCCCGTTTGCGCAGTCGAGGACAATCCTCATCCCTTCAAGGGAAAGGTGGCGGGGAAACGTGTTCTTGAGAAATACGATATACCTCCCCGCCGCATCGTCCATTACCAGGAGTCGCCCCACGCTTTCCGCCCCTGGCAGATAAGCCATAAGGTGTTCATTGTGCATGAGCAGGTCTTCTATCTCTCCTTCCTTCTCGTCAGGCAATTTGAATCCGTCTCGGGAGAAGATCTTGAAACCGTTGTCGTGGAATGGGTTATGGGAAGCTGAGATTACTATACCGGCATCGACACGCATACTGGCGGCGAGATAGGCAACGCCGGCGGTGGGCATGATGCCCACCGTGATGGCCGTTCCCCCCATGGAGCAAATACCTGCAGCCAGGGCGCATTCGAGCATGTCTCCGGAGAGCCTCGTATCCCTGCCGATGACAATGCGTGGGCGATGGCCGGGCCGTGCGAAATGGAGTGTTACCGCTCGGCCCAGATTTACAGCCGTTTCCACCGTCAAGGGGTGGCTGTTTACCCTTCCACGGATGCCGTCGGTGCCGAAGAGCTTCCCCATGAAGGCCTCTCTAAGTGGTAGATCTTTGAGGTGATAAGGTGCCGAAGCGGGTAAAGATGGTGGCGCCCATACCGATGGTGACGAGCAAAACCTTGATCATCCATCCTACGACCGGCAACCAGCCGAAAAGCCAGATGAAGGTGAGCCCCCATATCAGCCTGCCCATGGGTTTAGTAGAGGGCTTTTTGCATAGGCGATAGAAGATGTCGCCTATTAGGTGGGAGGCGCCGATCAAGCCCAAACAGGCCACCACGGCTACGACCATAATCTCCAGGGGAATGAGAATGATGCCGATGACGGAGATGGTAAGGAGGACTGCCAAGGGCACGATAAGGATAAGGGCAAGAAGCCCGGCAAAGAGGCTTTTCCAGAAATGGGTACCGATCGTCTGACTGATGCGCTCGATGGGTGTTGGTATCAAGACGGTGAGAATAGTGCCGATTAAGAGGAGGCAAAAAAATACGGCCAGGGAAAAAATGGCGGCAAGCCAAGACCAACCTTCCCATTCGTTGCTCAGGATTTTCGTAATAGCCTCTGAAAGATTGGCAGAATTGATCTCCGTGACCGTCCCTTCTATGGTCGCCCCCCGGGCGGTCACCACGACCCCCCCGAGGCTGAGGACGTTACCTTTTACGACCCCCTTGCGGGTGATGACGACCGAGCCGTTAATGGCCGTCACGTTGCCTTGTACGAAGCCGGAAATGGTGGCCTGTCCGTTGATCACGCAAACGGAGCGCACGTGCATCCCCGCCTCCACTACGACGTCTTCCCCGATTTTGAAGAGGCGTTCACCTTCGGCCCAGGCCGGGGAACTTTGGATGAAGAAGAGGAGCAGTGAAGCCAATCCCAGGAGATGATTTTTCGAAATTAATCGCATATACCTTCCTTTTTGAATTCCACGACCCGTTTAGCGAAAAGGCAAGGGTGTGTCAATGGCAAATCACGGGGCGGAAATTTCCGGCGGTGGAGAGGAAGGGCGCAGGGTTTTTAAGGCCTTTTTCATCAGGTCATCGTACTCATAGTAGTCGGGGCGGAAGTGGAGGATGCCGTTTCCGTCCACCCAGCATGTGAGGTAAATGATATAAACGGAAATGGGCTGCGGCAGCTCTATTTTTTGGCGCTTCCTCGTACGGATTTCCTTTCTCAACCTTTCAAGTGATCCGAATTCCGTATCTTTGAGGAGCCAGAGGGCCAGTTCCAACGGTTTTTCGATGCGAATACAGCCGTGACTGTAAAGGCGGCGCTCTCGATTAAAGAGGTGGCGCTCCGTCGTATCGTGGAGATAAACGTCGAACTCATTGGGAAAGATGAATTTGATGCGTCCGAGAGGATTTACGCCGGGGTCCTGGGTTAAGCGATAAGGGAATTTCTCCGGGTTGATCCGGTGCCATTTGATGTTTCGAGGTGAAATTTCCGGGGCCGACTCGCTCCAGTCGCGAAAGATGCGAATCCTTTTTTTCTGGAGATAATCCGGCTCTTTCAAGACCTTGGGGATGATTTCCTTGACCACGATGGAGTTGGGTATGTTCCAGGTGGGATTGAGCTCGATGTAGGCCAACTCCCCGCTGAAAATGGGCGATGGCTGCTTGCGGGTGCCAATGATGGTTTTCATGGAGAGCACCGTATAGCCCCCGTCTATAACGTATAAGGTCAGATCGGGAAGAATGGTGAGAATGTAGCGAGAGCCAAAATCGTCTGGCAGCCACCTCCATCTTTCCATGTTGATCTCGAGTTGCTCTATTTTTTCTTTTAAGGGGATGCGAAGGGCCTTTTGGGTGGCCTGATTGAGCCGGCCAGTGGGAGGAAGGCCGTGGCGCCACTGGAATCTCCTTAAGGCCTCCTTCAATTGCTTCGGCCGTATCGTGGGATTTTCTAGTGAATCTAATGAATCCACGGTTAGATCCCCGTAGGCAATGAGGGTATCAAAGAGGCTCGTTGTCTTTACGCCTGCGGATGCCATTTTTTTGAGGGTGGCAAGCTCAGCTTTCATCCTAAGGTAGGAGGGATGCTGGGGAGCCAGTTCGTTGAGCACCTTGGCCACCTTCCCTGTCTCGATGGCTTGGTTGAGGGCATCGATGAGATTTACCTCCCTTTTGTAAGAGCGCCATTCAGGGTAGAATTTTTCGGGGTCCAGCCGTCCCTGCGAGAGGTGCAGGGCGTAGCGGAGGAAAATTTCCGTGAAGAATATATCTGCCCGTGGTGAAAAGGTCTCCGTCTCCGTGCTTTCTATGATGGAGTTAGCCTCCTTCAACCCGTATAATTGCGGATCCAAACCATCTTTATCGGCCTCACTTACGGCCTCGATGAGGGCTTTCGCTTTAGTACGATCCCAGGCCGTAAGATACCCCCGCTTAGCATAGAATTCCTTCAGCGTAGGGCCCACGGCAAGCCAGGGTGGATCTGCCGGTTCGCGGTAATTCTTAACGTAATCTTCGATCGAGGCCCCCAAAGTGAAGTTACCGGTCGTGAGGGTAAAGAGGAAGGCTAAGATTACCCCTCTTGCCCACAGCCTGCTAAGCGCGGTGAGCTTCATCCCAGTTCTGGCCCCAGCCGATTTCTACTTTGAGGGGTGCTTTCAAATTTAAGACCTGTTCCATTTCCTCGCGCATGATGGCGGCTACCTTTTCTTTTATCTCTGCTTTCGCCTCCACCACCAGCTCGTCGTGTACCTGGATGATCATCTGGGCCTCTAAACCTTGCGCTCTTAAGGCATTATCCAGACGGATCATGGCAAGTTTTATGATATCTGCCGCCGTGCCCTGGATGGGGGTATTGATGGCCATGCGTTCCGCCATCTGACGTAAGGTATTATTACTGCTGGTGATCTCTGGGATATAGCGGCGCCTCTGGAAGAGAGTGGCCGTGTATCCTTTTTCTCGTGCCTCTTCGAGAAGATGGGATAGGTAGGCCTTGACGCCTGGATATTTGCGGAAATACTCGTCTATATAGGCTTGGGCCACTTTTTGGTGAATACCCAACTCTTTGGCCAGACCAAAGGCGCTCATACCGTATATGACGCCGAAGTTGATGACCTTTGCCTGTCGGCGCATGTTTTCCGTCACCTTTTCC
>Ga0209409_1000797_pt1 | contig 30731 bp, 43 predicted proteins | sample AD_JPNMR1_MetaG_FD_184424 | JGI IMG/M metagenome (GOLD analysis project Ga0209409, IMG submission 184424) | Active sludge microbial communities of municipal wastewater-treating anaerobic digesters from Japan - AD_JPNMR1_MetaG (SPAdes) (version 2) | ecosystem: Engineered > Bioreactor > Anaerobic...
TTACATTCCTTCAATCCAAAACTTCTTAAATCGGATCATTTAATTTTTTTCCAATTTTCGACAAACTTTTCAAACAATAAAACTATATTCTAATTATATATTTGACTTTTCTGAATTAAACTTCATTAACATTATATCATAAGAAATTAAAAAATACAGAAAAAGGAAGGAGCCTAAAATGCCTTTAAAATTCAAAAACAAAAGACGCTCGTATAGAGCGTCTCTACAACTATCAATCAACGTTAGATGTAATAAATTTACAAATAGGTATTAATACAAATCCAAAGCCCTTTTAAAAAACCTCAAAACTTCTTTAATATCCTCTTGCCACAATAACCAATTATGTTCCCCATCTCTTATATACAACACCGATTCAATCTTTGCTAGCCTTAATTCATGATACAACTCCGTTGCCCCCAAATACAAATAAAAATAATCCTCATTTCCACAAGACAAATACACAGGCAAAGTGAGCCCACTATTTTTGACGTTATCGACCCAATTAAACACATTCTCCTTTTCCCAAAAATCCGGATCAAAAGGATCACCAAACACGTCATGATAATAATCTTCTCTGATATGAATCACATCTCCGTTTATATCAACATCTGTCTCAGGAGGAACATCTCTTGTTATTCCCCCGCTCAAACTTGCTGCCGATAAAAACATATCAGGATGCTTAAACGCAAGCTTTAAAGCTCCATATCCTCCCATCGACAAACCTGCAACAAACCTATCCCCACGAGTATTTCTTACCTTGTAATGTCCTTCAACAAAACCAATCAAATCCTTAATAATAGCAGTTTCATACTTTTCGCCAACAGGAGAATCAACATACCAACTATTTTGAGCATCTGGCATAACCACAACAAAAGGAGGAATCTCACCTGAATTTATCATAATATCCAAAGTCTGATCAACATGCCCTTTTCTAAGCCAACTCACCTCATTCCCGCTATGACCATGCAAAAGATAAATAGTTGAATACCGTCGAGAATCCTCTTCGTACTCAGCAGGAAGATAAATAGAATACTTCAAATCCCTTTCCAAAGTTGGACTAAAAAAAGACAAAGACTCATACACTGTACCCTTAACCAAAGACGTTCACTCCCTTATCAAAATAAAATATTAAAGCCTCACAGATTCATTCGCCTTCAACCTATCCTCAGACAACAAAGAAACATAATACAATTCACTCAACAAATCCAAAAAGTCCTTAATAGAAGTCTTCTCATCCAATACAATCTCGTTGTTACTTTCAACTAGATTTATCTTCAAATTAAAATTAGTTATAACCTCTTTTAACTTTTCAAACTCAAAATTCACATAATTCCCCTTTTTATAAATCCCGTGAAGTTTTTTCAAAAAAGTCTTCCTCTCAGAAACATACTTATCAAAATAATCAATCCCCTTAAGCCTAATATCTCTCCCAAGAACATTATTATTCACCTTTATCTCCTTAACAAACTCATCCTTTGAAGTAACATACTTCTTAAAAAACTGAAACTTATTCTCAAAATAATAAACAGACCTAATAAACAAAATATCTCCAACAACAAAATAATCAAAAAACTCCTTAGGCTTTAAAATAATCCCCCTGTCCCGAGATTTCAAATTAGCACTATCTAAAAAAAACAGTCTCTTCACATCAAAAATATGCCTCGAATCAAGCTCCTGAAAACCAATAATATTGGCCCCAATCTCCCTGTAAAAATACTTAACAATAATATCAAAATTCTTATAATCCTTAAAAACAGACTTATCTAATCTATAAAGCGAAGTACCAGACAACAACCTACTCTCAACATCAACAACTTGAAGCACCTCTTGCTTGTTGATGTATAAAAAGCGCTTATCATAAATCGAATCTTCATAACTTTGAACCTCAGCCAAATCATCACTTTCAAGTTCTTTCACAAACTCTCTAACAGAATTAACAACAATCTCCTCAAAAAACGAGGCATCATCACACGTTAAATCAAACAACTTACCATCTTTGTACAAACATATCTCAACTGGTTGAGAAACCATATTATTCTCAATTATTCCCAAAATCTCCTTCAAAACTTCCTTCTTATAACCCAACTTAAGAAACTCTTCACGCTTATCCACAATCAATCACTTCTTTTTACTTCTAAAATGGATAAAAACTCCCTTACTCATCTCAACCTTCACACCAACATCATCCAAACCCCTTGAAATCAAATACCCCTCTCTAACATGAGACACATCATCCTCGTATCGATAACTAACCTTGTAAATACTATAACCCAAAAGAGAAAGCGTTGGATTAACCGCTATCAAATCACTTTTAATATAAATACTACCAATTATAACAAACAGGATCAAAAAAGAAACAATCTCCCTCTTATCAAAAGCGCTAATAAACGGGAAAATATACACAAAAATATACTCAATAAGCATATTATTAACTAACTCATGGCTCTCAACAATCAAAGATCGTCTTTTCCCCCGCTTTTTAAGCGACCTAAACATCAATAAACATAAAATACTCACAACTACAATAACAACCAAAAAAGAATAAAACACAACAAATTCACCATGAATCACACCATTAATTGCATATATCAAAAACAAAGGAAGGTAAGACAACAAAAACAGAAGAACCCTTGAAATTTTACTTACCATACCGTTCACCCACCCCATCTACAATAGCTAAACAAACAAACTAATTATATCATACCAAAATGAATCACAAAAAATGGTATAATTAACCAAACAAAGGTAGAAACGACCTACAAGGGCGTCTCCAAGGTTCAATTGTATTTGTTTCTTTTTGTAGAGACGTGTTACACGCGCGTCTCATGATTTAATCGCATTTATATAGTATAATCAAACGTATTTTCCTGTATAAACTCTTTATTATTCTTAACAAAATTACATACATTATACACTACATTCTTTACACGTTCAACCTCAAAATCTTTTGTATCGTTACCAACTTTATTGTATTTATGTTCATCTTCTAAATACGACATCAATATTTCATAATCATGTTTATCAAGTATATGTACTAAAAACGTATTATCACTAACTACATCTTCTACATAATACTCTTCTGGTTCATCATACTCATCTATTTTAACGTTATAGAACTGGTTTAAAGAGTTTTTAGACATAGATATATATAAAGTACCAAACCGTTTTGGTAAGTACCATGTGAAATATCTAAAGAACGGTAAATCTTCACGTACATAGCTGTTAAGTAAATCTATTAATATCTCATCTACTATACTTTCAATTTCTTCAAACGTATACCCAGCAAATATACCTTTAATAACTTCATGTAACTTTGTATATGACATATTTTTAGGTCGAGGTAGTTGTCCTAATATCATAGATTTAATCTTATAATTACCTGTATATACATAATTAGTTGTTAACGACAGTATCACTTTATAATGCTGACTAAACACCTTTTTCAACCCTAAAATAGCTGTATTACGTTGACGTGTTGTTCTAGCGTTCTTATACTCTTTTACTAGTTTTTGGACATTGTTGTATTCGCCGTAATATTTTGATTGTCGATCCAACTTTCTTTAACCCCCTTTATTAAACAAGAATAGTAATAACTTATTAGTATAGAATACGTTTCAGACACTGAATCAGTGTTTAAATTCAATATTTCGTTTATCTTTTTAATAACATAATAATGTCTATCACTAAAATCTTTTATAGTATTTAAATTGAAATACGATATCCAGTCATACGGTTTAACTAGTACAGACAGTATATTGAACTCTTTATATATCATATACATATATATACCGTTAAGTTTAATTAAATCAGTTATTTTACGTGTATTAGTTCTATAATATATTTCTTCTATACACACCGTATCTATATACTTAATCAAATTACCCATAATATACTTCAATGAATCTGTTAATATTATAGACCGTTTAATAAACGATATATTTTTAGGTGCTGATAAACTACCAGAACACATAACTTTAGTGTTATCACTATCAAACAGATTCCAACCAGTTTCTTTTTCATCGCTATCAGTTGATATACTAAATATGTACAAATATAACTCCTCCTTAGAGTTTTCTTCCTAGTTTACGTGGATTACCTAGTTTACGTGGATTACCAACTTGTGTATATTTCTTTTTATTATCTTTTTCCACTTCATACATATTTAATCCATCTATAGTTTCGGATATAATCTGTTTAATATGTTCAATACCTTTTTCAAACTCCCAGTACGGTATACGTAACAACGTCCATCCATTATCTTGTGCTATTTGATCTTTTATTCTATCTAACCGTTTACGATTATACAAATTAGCATCTGGTGTACCATCACCTAACCCTGTTTCATGGTAATGCAGTTCACCGTCTACTTCTATAGCTAGTTTATAATCATGTATAAACCAGTCAACTCGTAACCGTTTAGCTAAATAATGTGTACTACCACAATCCATACGTTTTTCTTGTTCAACATCTTCTATATCTAACAACTGTTCTAACGCTTCACCAACCATTCTATGGTATTTAGACGCATTCTTGTTATACTCAAATTTAATTGTTATCACAAATTCTTACGCAAGGAAGCCACTGGCTTTAGCCACGTGGAGGAATTGCGTATTTTAAACACGCTACGTAAGAATTGCTACCTCCTTTCTATAACTATACCCATCAAAGTGTTGTACAACTGAAAAATATTTATGATTTACACCTTGTACAACTCTTTGACCTTCCTTGTTTTTAACTCATTCTTTTTTAAAGTCAAAATATACAAGTTCAGTGTTATCTTCATACCCGTCTAACAGTTTATTTATATTATCTACAAACTATTTCTTATTAAACTTTATTTTAGATAAACTATTCCATGTTTTACTTTTATTTTTCATATGTTGTGAACTACAATACAAGTACATAGGACAATCAAGACAATCATTAGACGATTTATGTGTATAATTATCATCAATTAAATCTGATAAAAACTTCTGTATAAACATATCAGCACGACGTATTATATAATTAGCTTTAAACGGTAATTCATATATATCGTTATTTAATGGGTTTATATACTGTACATTATACGTCTTATTAGCACGTATAGTTCTACCTAAACTTCTTGTCTTTTTAATCGTATACTATAAGAATACATACTACATATTATCTGTATACATTAAATCTTTTGTTTTATAAAATGTATCTACTATAGGATAGTATATATTAAACTTTGTATACGGATACTTATTAATAAACACATACGGTCTAACATATCTAAGATACACTTTATATTCATCTATATATCCGATAACTTTATAATCGTTATAGTTGTTGTTACCTATAAGACTTTTAACATAATTCATTTTATTAATTTGGTATAGATGTTTAAGTGTATCAACAGTTAACTGCTATCCTTCAACTACCTGTTCTAACGGGTCTAACTACGATACCATAATCTTAGTATTCTTATGTCTAACAAAATAGTTCATATACTATTTAACTACATCACTTGTTATAATCGGTTTATCATACAATATGTTATATCTAATAACAGTTTTTAATGTATCTTCAAACTATTTAGCGTGTAAATCTTTAAAATCTTGGTACAACATCTTATTATCAGTAAACATATTAGAACTATAGAACTGAAACAGTCTTGGACATCTGTTATACAGTTCTAACTATCTATGACTTACAATAATTCTCTTTTTAATATCATCAACTTTTATATACCTACGATTTCTTAAATTATCCATCGAACACCTGCCCCACATCAGTATTAGCAAATAAATGCCGTTCTAACAAATACTCATAATCTTGTTTAAGTTTTTTCAAATTCTCTTCTATATTAACCATATACTGATTAATATTCTGTAGTTTAGCCTGTATAATTCTGTTATTAAGATAATTATACAATTTATCTTTTGGTACATTAAGGTTAGTAGATATGATATCTATACAGTTAAGTAAGTTGAAAGAGTTGTATTTAGCAAACATATCACCTATTTGTTCAACAGCGTGGTATGTATCGTTATTTTGAAGTATATATTTAGTTATAAACTCAAATGGTTCTTGTACAGGTACAGACTCAAACTGTTTAAACCCGTATTTATTTATATATTCGTCTATATCTAAATCTTGGTCAAGTTGTTTAACATACAGATTAACATCTATATTAGACTCATAAAATAAATTAACAACTTTATACGTAGCTTCAGTACCAGCAGTATCGTTATCAAAACACAGTATGATATTATGTATACCAGTATTATATACTTCATGTAACGTATTTTCATTAAACGCAGTACCACTTATAGCTACTGCATTAACATTGTTTTTCCATAACGATATAGCATCAGTTTGTCCTTCAACTATATACAATGGTTTTTTACCTGCTACTAAATCTAGTCCATATAATGTATCGGATTTTTTGTATAAAACATTATTTTTTACATTAACATATTTAGGATAATTCTTATTACCACAATACCGTCTAGTTAACCCAACAGTTTCACCATACTTGTTATTAATAAAAAACAGTATAGACTCTTCAACTAACAATACAGGATTATCTAATCCTAACGCAGATACAGTATCAGTACCAAACTCGTTGTTTAACATGTTAAGTACATACTTGTTGTTACCTATATACCCGATACCATACTTTTTCATATCGTCTATAGATATCTGTTTATACTCTAAATATTGTTTTACACTTGACTTTAAATATTTATAGTCAAAGTTTAAAGCAAACTTTTTAAGTTTATCAAACACTTTTATAACAGTATCAGGTTTAACTTGATTCTCGTACAGTTTATCTTCATACCCATACTGTTTAGCAAATTTATATAACGCGTCTTTAAACGATAATCCTTCTAAATAATACGCTGCATCATATATATTAAACGTTTTACCACAACCAAAACATCGCATATGTACAAACGGTTTATCATAATATACCATCGATGGTGTCTTATTGTCATGTCCAGTAAAACACATAAACTTACTTTTTATACTTTTACCAGTCATACTAGTTATATATGACGCTAAGTATAAATCGTTTATTTCATTTATTATATCTTGTTCCATACAACACCTCCTAATTAAAAATTAGTGTATCTATAAACTTTTCAAATGCAGATAACAATTCTTGTTTAGCTTTTATAATCTTATCATTACAATTAGATATATTATTTTCATTCACATATAACGATTTAACATACTGTACAAACTGGTCAATATCGTCTGCACACTCTTTTATTTTGTTGCTACCACTATTTATTAAATATTCTGCTAATGTATATAAATTGTTTACTGATACAAACATGCGTGGTGCATTGAATAACTGTGTATCTTGTAACATATATTCTTTTATTTCTTTTGTATAAAAATATTTATTAGCATATTTCACTGTATACTTAGTAAAATCACTTAAACTTATATAATGTATACCATCTTTTTCGTATATATAAAAAATATCATCTTTATAATCTATACAATTAATTACATTCAACGCATCATTGTTATGTATATACTCAATATCTTTAAGTTTCTTAGCTTGTTTGAACCGTGATCTGAATGTATATAATGATATATCATCTTTTTTTATAAACATTACAGATGTATTAGATGCATACAATGTGAATATATCAGTCTTAGTTTTATAATAAAGGTCACGGTATAACGATTCCCGTACAATATCTAAATATTTAGATATATCAATAAGTTTAACTCGTTCTACACCTAATATACTGTATGTATACAAAAAATCATTTTTACTTTTCTTATCAGTTTTATCATATTTAATATCGAGTTTATTCATTAAAGCGGTATCAATTTTCTCGATACCGCTATCAGTTAAATACATATTGTTCTTATCAATAAAATAATCAGTTTCAATATTAAGTGTATTGATAACTGCCATAATATCAAAGTATACATCAGACTTATTTAAATTACGTTGTTTAATATACTTATCTACAGTTAACATACATTACACCAACCTTACATATATTTTACCGTTACAGAATTCTAATATAGGCGACCCAACTATAGACGGTTTAAGTGCTTTCCGTTCACTATACTCACCCCATCTAAGGTATCCACCACATACTACATGTTGAGTTATATGTTCTTCTATACACATATTATCTGGATTGTATATAAATATAAGATCAGGATAATATATAAGTTGATGTGTATGACCACTTAACACAAAATCTATATTAGTTAACACTTTATCCATTTTAATAGCGCTATTCATTTGTCCACCAGGTGTAGTTGACCCACCAGTACCATGTGTAACTAACATAACAGTTTTATACTGTAACTCGTTACCCCATTTAATATGTAGAATAGCATTATCAAAAGAATATATTTCAGGAGGAGTTATAAACTCAAGAAGATCGATACCAGTGCTTTGTATAAGTCGAAACTCATGGTTCCCACGTATAACAGTTAAACATCTATCCCATAATCCGTTAAATATTTGCATATACTTCTTAGCTTCTTCTCCAGGATTCATACCGTTATATACATCGCCTATAGAATCTTTTATAGCTATATCTAATGCATCGCCACCAACAATATAGTATCCATTAACATCGTTACGTATCCTATTAACTGTTTCTAGTAGTTTAACTGTATCACACATGATATTACCTATATGCATATCAAATAATGAGTATAAATTGAATGTATCTTTTCGTATATTTTTATTTATAATTCTAATAGTAATAACCTCCTATCATACAAGTTCTATTTTAGAGTTACGTATTTTTTGTACATACTTACCGTTATATACAGATTTAACTCGTTTATCGTGGTGAAACAGTTTAACATCAAATTTATTGTTCTGACCACTTAATATACTTATTTCTCTTATTAAATACGGTATAGGACTTATAAAAATAACTGTTATTTTATCATAATTATGAGACTCTTCTTTAATTTTAATAACAACTCTATTCATCTGTTTAATATTCCATCCATTAACTGGTGCATTTATAAGTTCCATATCAGTAGGTGTAATTTCGTTTCTAAACTCATCTATAATACTAAAATACTCAGTACGTACAGAATGATCTTTATTTTTGATTATAAACAGTTTATGTCTCATATTTTGTCGACATATATTCTTAATAAGAATATAAACTGTCACACCCCTCCTTTATTATTAAAATTTTGTTTCACTATTAAATATTATATCACATTTTTCAAGTAATAACGGTGTACCAGGCTTCATTACATACTTTTTTATATACTGTTTATACTGTTCAACTAATAAATCTGGATGTTCTTTCAAATATATTACAGTATTCTCTCTACCTAATATCTTCTCTTCAACACCATCGAGCTGATAATACGGACCGCTACGTTTTATAACACCTAAATCTATAAACGTATTAGCTATATTATCTATTAAAGACAATCCATCCACACGACTTATATACAAAGAGTTCTTATACCCTTCACCATAGAACTTGTTTTTAGTAACTTTAAGTTCACTTACATAAACTGTGTTACTAAAATCTTTTAAATCTATATTAGTATCTTTATTACTTTTCTTAAGTTCAACCTGATACGAATACATATGTTTTATTGCATGTCCACCTGGTTTAACTAGTTTCGGTCCATACATATCCATACCGTCACGTACTTGGTTTATAACAAACATAAACGCACCTTTTTTACTCAACCTACTTGACATAAACTTTGCCAGTTTAGAGTTAGCTCGTGGCCCTAACGCTATAGACGATGTTTTAGTTAACAATTCATCTTCAAACATTATAGCTGGTAACGAGTCTATAATAATACCTCGTACATTAATATCGTTTTTGTCAAACAAATCTTCTAATATTTTAAACATAGTTTCACCAGTAGTAGGACTTATAAGTACGAAATTACCTTTAGGTTCATACTGTTTTAAACCATTCTTTTCTGTAACAATACATTCTATACCGTTAGTTATAGCCCATTCCCAGTCAAATACATGTTCAAAATCAAAATATACAAATATATCGTCTGGATATACACGCATAAGATTAGCAATTATACGTATAGTAAGTGTAGTTTTACCAGACCCTTCAGCACCAGCTATTTCTATAGACGTACCTTCACGTATACCACCTCCTATAGCAACATCTAACGGGAATACACCTGTAGGTATAAACGCATGATTAGCTTCAACTATTTCTTTACTATACTTTTTCTTCAACTTATCTAAAAACAGTTTAGTTTCATTAATTTCAGTATCAGCCATTACTTATTCCCCCTATACATACTTAAATTTTTGTTATTAATTTCGTCTATATCTTCTACATCGCTATCTAATTCTATCACAACTTGTTCAGCTTTTTTCGGTACTTTCTTATAGTCTATAGACAAATCTCCAACTCTATCGTATCCATCATTATTAAGATCGTGTTTATCTTCAGTTTTATCTTCTTTTATCTGTTTATTAACATTCAAAAATGTCGTATCAATTTTATATATATCATTCAAATCTACTTCACATACTAACACAACCTTATTATCAAGTATAGTAGGTATAAACTCTGCATTCTCAACTTTATACGTATTGTTAACAGTTAAATAATCCCATGACTTGTTTGTATCATACCCTTTTATATCTACTTTATATATAGTCTTTTTATTAGTTACAAACATAACACTTAAAGTTCTGTATGGTTCTTTAACTTCTTTTTTAAGTATCTTAATTAACTTCCCAACAAAACTCACTCTTTGTGTATACATTTTAATACCTCCTTAATTATGTTATCAGCAGTATCGATATCTTCAAACCAACAGTTAGTTAACAAGTTTATATAATCAGTATCGTCTAATTCTAGTAACCTATACACTACAAACTTATCAGTTATATGTACAGCTACAGTTACAGGTGTTTTATCAACTTTAAATATACCTTTAAACGCTTCAGTATTAATACCGTTAGTACAGTTAGGCGTTTCAGTAGTTAAATACTGTACAAACTCTTTATCACATTTAAGTATATAATTACCTGATACTACTATATACCGTATTTCTAATGGCATAACGTTTTTAAACCCTAAATATAGTTTAAGATTATCAAGTATAAGTCTTTGCATATATGTAAACTCTGTATTTAACCCATAACTAAAATAATTAAGCACATTAACGTTTATACCATACACAATTTCGTTCATACAATCCGCCACCTTATATAATCATATACTTATGGTCATTAGTTTCAAATGCATACAATGTATCGTATAATATGTTATATCTAACAAAATCTATATGTTTATTATTTAATGTATTTAAAAACTTGTATAAACTTACATAATTTATATTAATTTCACATACATCACTAACTTCTATAGGTAAATTAAGTTTACTTTCAACACCGTTCTTCTTAAACCCTAACCATATAGTTTTATCTAATTTAAGATAATTACCTAAATACGATGTATTAGAAGCTATATACAGTTTCTTAACTATTTCACGTAATTCTTGTACATTCAATGTAGCTAGTTTATAACTGTTATTTATATTACCTACCAACTTATACGACTCAAAATCTGTATTAACTTTATTTAAAAATATAAACTTCATATTATCAATAGCTATTGTAGTTACTTTATCATTCTTCATTAACTTTAAACTTTTCCCTTTAATATCTAACAACTTCAAACATTTAACTAAATGCCTTAAAAAACTGTAATTAAACGAAGTTATTAAATTATCATAACTTAACAGTTTACATTTAGATATCAACAATGTAGCGTATGTACTACTAATAAAATACAAAAATCCATTTTGTGTATATACAATATTATCATACATATTATCGCCTATAGACCCGATATTAGAGTTACTATCAACAATCTTAAGAAACTGTTTAGCATCTATTTCTATTACGTTATCGTATTTCTGGTCAACTAACGTGTTATCTGTATTATACTTCTCAATTCTAACAGTTTTGTTGTTATTAAACAGTACAAGATCGTCATTGTTATATACATTAATCTCATCATTTACATTAAATATTTTAATACTATTAATCAAATCTTTTAAATCTATAGTATACATACCGTTAGTTTCATAATCTATAACAAGATACGAATACTCATTATTGACGTATATATACCCATCACTGACATTAAGGTAATAGTATATAGTATCTGTAGTGTTACCTATAAACGTGTACAACAATTCTAATTTCTTATTCAACTCTTGTAATTTCATATAACCACCTCTTAATTTTCAAGTATACTACTAAACGAGTTTAACCCTTCAAACCGTTTTGTACCTATAATCTTATATAAATCTTCATACGAATATGTATTAAGATCAGGTCCAACAAATATAACACCTTTCTTAGCTCTACTAACAGCTGTATACAACATACGTGTATCCCAAATACCTGTATGCTGTGGATGTAATGGTATTATTACATAATTAAACTCTGATCCTTGTGATTTATGTACAGTTATAGCATATGCAAGTTGTACATCAGACAGTTCCCACAGTTTATATACCATAAAATCAGTAAACTTAATGTATATTTCATCTATACTTTTACGTTTACCTATATATCCAGTCTCACCATTCATAACTTCACGTACATAATCATTTTCTGTATTAATAACTTTATCACCTGTAACAAACTCTATAGTATTACCTCTAACTTTACGATTACTGTTAAGTGTTAACGCTATTTCTTTATTCACATTAAACACACTAGGATTATATTTAAACAACGTAGGTGTAAGTACAACTACATTATCTCTAGTATACTCTAACCCATACTGTTTAGCGAACGCCATATACAGATTACGTATTACACTAATATACTCTTCAGGGTTAGATACACCTACATACTTAATACCGTTACCACCAGAGTTTATCATCATTCTAGTAAACTCTGTTAAATTATTTAAAATATAGTTACTTAACAAGACTATATCTTCACTATCTTGTCTATATATCTTATTTAAATGTGTAGTAGGAAACTTAGAGTATACTAACGTTTCAAATGGTCTACCAAACCCTATAGGAGGTAACTGGTTTGGATCACCTATAAACACTAATCTAGATGTATTAACTTTATTTATAAGTCTATACATTAACGTTAAATCCATCATAGACGATTCGTCTACTATAATCACATCGTATTTATCGAAATCTTTGTTTTCTATTAACGCTAAGTGTATAGTAGACGATTTAGCGTTCTCATCAAGTTCTTGCATACGTTGTGCAGCTTTCCCTGTTGTAGACAGTAACAGTACATTAAGATCAAGTTTTTCACATATATCAGTTATAGTAGATACTATATACGTTTTACCAGTACCAGGGAACCCTGTTATTATACTAAACCCATATTTAAACACATTACTAACAGCTTGTTGTTGTTCTAAACTTAAATTCTGATATTTCTTACTATACGTTGATATATCTATATCTATAGATTCAATTTTCATCAACTCATTAAGTTTTTTAGCTATAGTGTATTCCATATTCTGTATATAATTTAATTGTATATGATTATCTGTAAACTTTACTATATCAAGTGATACGAGTTCCTCTAAATAGTACATAACTTCTTGTTTATTAAATTTAGTATACCTACACAAACTCTTTATCATTTTATCAGTAGGATAATATGTAGAATTTTTATTACGTAATATATGTGCTATATACGCTTCTATTCTGTACGGTACAATCTCTTTCTTTTTAATAGTTAAACTATTTTCTACAATATAGTCTATTGACATAGGTGTAATAGTATTATTAAGTTTACACAATTCATACGGATTATACCGTAACCGTTCTAACACTTTATCATCAGAATCACTTCTAGCAGTTTTAATAGCGTTAACCACACTTTTAGGTGTTAACTGTCTAGAATTTGTAGCTATATCAAACATCTTAATTATATCGACTATTTCCTGTAACTTTTCTCTTGTATTCTTACCTACTCTAACACCTTTAACATCAAGTATTTTATCTGTTTCGTTCATCAATATACGATACGTATCGTCTTTATACTTATTAATAATACGTTCAATACTTTTTGGTCCTATACCAGGTACTAAACTCAATATTCCTTTAATAGTACGTGTATCTTGAGTATCTTTAAACGAAGCGTTTTTAAAGAAAAAAGTTGGTGATTCGTTATCATCGAAATCACCATTTAAAGTTAGTATCATATTTTCATATACAAACGGTAAATACCCTTTAGCTATAAACGTGTTATTATCTGTATCTATACATTTCAATATAACATAGTTATTCAAATAGTTGTTAAACAATACTTTATCTACTATAACGTCTATAATTATTTTATATCCCTCCTTATTTTAATGTATTAAAAAAATAATGTCACACCCATTTTTTCTTACCATCATAGTAGTATCGTTAATATATGCTTTATGCTCTTTACCTAAATATTCCGTAATACCATTAGTTATTATTTTACCATTATTAAACGATACAACTTCATCTAAATTAGGATTCTTAACTAATACTTTTTTTGTATATACATTTTTCCCAAACACATCAAAATACCGTTTAACTTCATAATTCTCTATTTCAACTCTATTAACTAGTTCATATTCGTCTATATACAATACAAAATAATCTGTTAACGAATATTTTACTATACTAAACTTCTGTATAAGATTTAAGAAAAAATCAAATATATGTATATAATAATCTGTATACATATTCAACTGTTTACGTATAACAAAAAAGTTCATATCAATTATCATTATATCTTGGTGTATACACACAAAATTCTTATACAAATCTTTATGTATATTACTAACAATTTCAGGTATACCGTTTATATTAAGCTTTTTCTTTACAGATTCATACTTCTTATGATAATATGGATAATTTTTATCGTATTTATCTTTATGTTTAACAACCCATTTATCATAAAACGAGTATACATAAGTACCATCAGTATACCTTGTCTGGTACGGTACTTTCATAACATCACCTCACCACGGATACACCGTTCTCTTTTGTTACAGTAATTATTCTATCAAACATACTTTTATCTATATCTATATTACTTATAAATAAAACCTGTACATTGTACGTATCAGCAAATTGTTTAATTAATTCTAACATAGCAGATATACTATCGTTATCTAATCCATCAAGTACTTCATCTAACAACAATACCTGTAGATTATTTATGTTGCTATTAGCTATTATTTCATAGAATGCTAACAACACACTTATTTCGATTTTCTTTTTCTCACCTTGACTTAACATATGAAACTCGTTTATATATCCATCTCTGTATATATACTCAGTAATTATACCTTTATTTTCATCTAATACAAACTCAAACTTTATATCTTCTTCAAACAGTTTATTAGCATACAAATCTACACGTGTACTTAATACATCTAAATACTGTTTAATAATACTAGTTCTATACTTACTTTTAGGTGAGAATATTTTACTCCATAACTCTACTATATCGTAATTATATTTAAGTGTACTACGCTCAGTTTTCTTGTTATTAAGTAAATCAGATAACGATACAAGTTTATCGTTATCAGTAAGATTGTTTATACTATTAACTACATTTCTAAGATCTTGTTCATACTTACTAATCTGTGTATTAACACTATTAAGTTCATTATTTTTATACACAACTAACTGTTCTTTACTTTTTATTTCATTCAACATATCGTTAAGTTTCAACTTATATTCAGTCATATATTTAGTTTCAATATCTTTAATTACATATTGTAACTTATTAATCTCGTTTGTATACGATTTAAGTACATTCTGATTATCTGTAATCTCTTTATTTATACACTCAATTTTCTGTGTATATACATTATTTAATTCTAATTTCTTACTATTAAGTTCAGCAACTAACTTATCTTTAACCTGTTTTTTCTCTTCTATACAATTTTTAAGTTTATTTATTTCGTTAATATACATTTCAATATCAGTACTACCTATTTCACGTTTACACAAAGGACATACATCAAGTTCAGATAATTCAGTATATTCATTAATCTTAGCGTATAAACTATTAATTTCAAATTCTAGTTTTTGTATATCAGTATCAGTAAGTTTATTCAACTCTGTTTGTAACCATACCGATAACTCAGATTTCTGTGTATACAACAAATCTATTTTACTGTTAAGTTCAGTAACTAATTTATTTAAACTATCTAGTTTAGACGTATACTCATTAGTTTCATCTAAATACATCTTATTATACTTATCTTTTAACTCATCTTTTTTGTATAAATACTTATTCTTTATACTAACTATATCAGATTTAATACTATCTATTTCATTAATAATGTTATTACGTTTATCTGTTAATACACGTATTTGTTCTTCAAAATACATCTTCTGGTCAGTATAGTTATCTAATATCATACTTTTAGTTCTACTAATTTCATCTTCTAACATATTTATTTCTGTCGATACTTGTGTAATTTCTTTTTCTATATCACTCTTATATTTATTTATCTTCTTATACATCTCGTTCTGTTCATTAAGTTTAAGTACCTCTTCAAAGAAATTAAGTTTCCGTGTAGGTGTATAGAACATATACCGTGTATTAAGTTCAGACGAATATTGATGATCTAACATGTTATCTACTATATGAAATCTATCTTTAATAATCTTATCAAGTTCATTATTTTTTTGTACACTATACTCAACACCATTTTCTATATACGTAGTATTAACAGTTTTCTTTATTTCACGTCGTATTAATACGTTATCTAATTCTAATTCTACTTCAGCTGATTTACTTCCATGTCGTATTAAACTTTTTATATTAACATTCTTATTTATATCTTTAGTTAATGCAAACAGTATAGCAGATACTATAGCAGTCTTACCAGCACCATTAGATCTACCAGATTCAGTTAATCCTTGTATAAGTATAAGATTTTCGTTATTGAACATTATCTCAGTATCTTTATGTGACAAAAAGTTTTTAAGTTTAACACGTTTAATTCTCATAAATCCACCTCGCATTAATAATACTCCCGCAATACAAGCGGGAGTTGTCTTATTCATCGAATATATCGTATGTTATCTGTTTACCTCCTCCTAAATCATCTACTATCTTTTCAGTCTGTATAACTTCTAACAGTATATTAGCTACTAACATACTATTTTCACGTTTTACATCTACTTTAACTACTCTTTTTATCATAGGGTTATTAAGAAAATCGTTGATTCTTTGTTCAATTTCGTCGTAACTTGTACCTTTAATTATTTTCATTCTATACACACTAACCACTCCTTTTATGTATCAGTACACTGATACCTAATATAGTTTATTATATTCATAGCAGTTTCTTTATCTTCAAATTCGTTTATACCTTGTTCAATAAAAACCGATATTATATCATCAGATATATGTATTTTATCTAGTTCATATTTAACTTCTTCTTTATTAATTACAATATCTTTTTTCACATTAACATACAACACATTAGATAGTTTATATTTATCAGCGTTATCTGTTATAACATAATAATATTTATCACTTTCAAGTTCTGATATATCAGGATTCTCAATAAAAATAGGTAATTTATCGTTAGTTTGTATAAACCGTTCATCTAACGTATCGGTATCAATTATTGTATACCCAGATTTATTGAGAAACTTGCCATTAACATATCTATCAGAGAAGTTATGTGTAGTTAACGATCCAGTATATTTAACGTTATCTTTAGAAGATATAAGATGAAGATGTCCAAGGTATACTTGCCTGTATATACTTAAAAATTCTTTCACTTCTATATACGGTAAGATATCATCTGAAAATCCTGGTATAGCAAAATCTAATCCAAAATGTCCAAACATTAACATATCTTTACCTTTTACCTGATTATACAACCGTTCAAGTTCAGCAATTAACTCTTTGCTTTTCATAAACGGTACAAACACCATATCATCAATAATCAAAGATTCGTTTATAACTTTACGTATAGACTTTTTATGGAACAGTGACACAAACGATCCATGTTCGGTATTATATATATTCCTATCATGATTACCGCTAATAATAACCTGTGGTATATCAGTTGACTGTATAACATTTAATATATTACTTATTTCATTTATACTTAATTTATTAACATCATGTACTATATCGCCTGTATTAACTATAAGATCAACATGTTCTTTGTATACTTCTTCAATTAAATTATTAATATACAGATCTCTATACGTAATCCCGTACTGTTTTTTATCATACTTCTTAGACTCACAATAATGTATATCATTAATTAATAGTATTTTCAGTTTAACCACCTCACTTAAAAAATAAAATACTTAAATATATCTGCATCTTTAGCTAATTCTTCTATATACTTCATAAATATATCAGGATTAGTAAAGTTTTCAGATACATACATATACAGTTCGTTATCGTACAATTCGTTTTGTTTAATATAGTAAGTAGTAACGAAAAAGTTTGTATCTTCATCAACTATAAAGTTATACTCTGTTACTAACATAGGGTTTTCATCAACATCTATATCGTAGTATCTAGATGTATAGAACCCTTTTATTTCACCTTCACCTATATACTGTATAGAGTATCTATCCAAATACGTATACAAAGATTCTAATCCATACGTTGATGAATATGTATCAACAAACTTTTTAAGTGTATCTATAAGATTATCTAATAGAATAAAATCCATATTCCGCCGCCTTCTTCACCTAAATTTGATTAAGTTTCCATGCTTTATATCTATTAAACTCTTTCTTCAATGACCCAATACATGTCATTATTAATGCAACTTCATCTACTATCGTTTGTGGAAATAAACTCGGTAATATGATATACACAACAGTAAATGCTAATATACCTATAGTACTTAGTTTAATACCTCTATACTTACCTGTTAATACATCTTTTAACATCTGTACCATAGTTTTAAATTCATTTATAACTTTATCTTTAGTATCTTGATACTCATTCTCAAACTGATTTATTATTTTTTGGTTTATAACTTTTACAGACTTATTAATATCAGCAGCACTTACCATAAACATCACACTCCTTTTAATTATAACATAATTTATTTTACTACGGCGGCGGCATATGGTATATTTACTTATTAACTAAATACGCTTGACATGTGTACGGGAACTGTACTTCAAATATCTTTAAAATAGCTTCAGCATATACTCTTATTTCGTACTGTGCACTTTTATCAAGTCTAAGATCAAGAAAATGCATTAAATTACGTATATTAATTGTAGTATAGAACTCAGTGTATTGTCCTACAGGTAACACTATTCTAGCTACTTCTTTTGGTACATTGTTGTCTATTAACTGTTTATATGTTTTATACACAATTGCATACACTTTATTTATTTCTTCTATATCTTCTTCTGATACTCTATCTTTATTTGGAACATAAAACTCCATATCAGTATTAGTATACCTTAAACTTAATTCAGAATACGATTGAGTTCTATGTCTCATCCATTGTCTAGTAACAAAAATAGGTGCTTTGATATGTAATGTTATAGTTAGATGTTCAAACGGTGTAAGATGACCATTTTTAATTAAACTGTTAAGCAACGATATATCCTGTTTTGTTAATGTCCTATCATTACTAAGTACAGACTTGTTATACGATATACGTGCAGTTTCTACAACACGTTTATCGTCACCCATCTTATCGACAAACTCTACAAACCCGTTATCTAATACTTTAATTTTATTTGACATTAATTTCACCTTTTCCATGTACAAATATAGATACAATAAATTGTGGTATTATATAGAACCACATTAATCCCATCTTTATAAACTTAAAGATTATACCAAATATAACACCAGATTTAGCGCTAAACGAGTTTATCATAACACCATTTCGTTCTAACGCTTTTTTAACCCTATTGTACAATGTATCTTTTTTCCTAAATATAGGAATTATAAAGTTTGTTGTATACAACAAGAAAATTGTTATTAACGTCATTAACAAATAGAATTTAATAATAATCATAAGTGCCCTCCATATCTTTTAATATTCTATTAGCTTCACTAACAAGTTGATCTGTAATACTATTTAAATAATGGTTTATAACATTAAAATACATATGAGTATTATATCTACTCAACATTACAAGATTAGGGTCACTCATATATAAAGATTTATACCATGACTTATACAATCTAACATCTTTATCTGTATACCCACATTCTTTTAAATACGATACATCTAAATTAGATATTTCTATATCAACATCATAATCTTCACAATCTATAATACATATAACCTTAACTGTATCAGATTCTGCAATTTTATATATATCGTAAACAATTTTATATATATCGTAATCACTTATATTATCGTATTTAAGTATACCTTCTTCTTCATATACAACAATATACCCAGCACTAGTATAAGCACATTTTAATGCTTGTACAACAACATCAATTACTTCCATAATATCACCTCAATTATAATAATTGGTTGGGTATATCCCAACCCGTCTGTTATTTAAGTTTATTGATTATTTTAGATACATTAAGACTAGACATGTTCTTTAACTTTTCTTTAATCTCTTCTTCGTCTAATCCTTCAAATTCTTTCATATTACTTTTCTTAATCAACATAGTAGCATAGTTTATCTGTTTATCTGTAGGTTGTTTACCAGAATATACCTGTTGATTAGGACTTGTTATATCATTACTTAAATCTGTATCGTTCATATCATCTATATCGTTTTCATACATATCTAACCCTATACCTAACTCTAAACATGCATTCTTTAATGCTGTAGATTTAGCTGATTTCAATGCAAACGATACAGTTTTAGATACCATACTTGCGCCTATACCATCTTTCTTTATTTCAAATACCCTATCACCATCTTGTATATATATAGTTAATCTACCATGTACAACAACGCTATCGTTAAGTATTTGGTAATTTAGTATTTCAAAACTCCACATACTACCAAACGTGTCATTCAACAACTTTCTATATTCAGATGGCGATACATAGTCAAACCCTTGATAATTCTTCTTAACCAACTTCTGATCAAATGGTTCTACTAAAGTTTTTGGTAATTTACTTGCTAATAATTCCATACTTATCACTCCTCTACTTTTTAAATATTTTATATTTTTTCATTAACGGTTTTATAGTTACTGTAGTTAATATATTCAATAGCGCAGATGTTTGTATAGCGAAATTAGTAAATCCAAAGAAGTTTAATAATACTACAAATATAGTTACATCTGCAACCATCGTCATTATATTCTTAAATATTTCTATACCATTTAATATTTTGCCTATCCTGTTTAACCATATAACGAATAATAAGAACAACGAACCTGTTGTTATTAATACACTTAACATTGTACTACCTCCTCATTCTTGTTGGTTATATTCTACAACATTAAGTATAAATATAGTATAGTCTATATAGTATATTATACTATCTTTATTTGTTTCTACATATTTCTTAAACTCTTTTTCATCAACTGCTATACAGTTGATATAGAACAACCCATCGGTGTAGCTTAAAATATCGTTACATGATTTAAGTACAATCCCTTCTTGTAATAACCATAATATATCGTCTATAAACATACAAACCATCTCCTTTTATTTTTTAAATAGCGTAGCTCAAACGGTTAAGCATTAGTATAGTTGACACTCCCTATGACTAAAGTCAGGGGATTCTTGGGTCGTTAACGCCCTCATCCATGTCTTGTAAGCCAGTCTTCAACCTCCTCCTCTTTTTTTACCTTTTGGATAAAGAATAAGAGCTTCTGATCTTTCTTTTAACACATCAAACATGTCAATCAAATTAATGATATTGCCTTTATCCATATTATGTATTAATTCATTTTCTATATCGATTTTAGGTATAGTTATTCCTGTCGTTTTGTTAAAAATATCAATTTCGGTTGGTTTTACTGTATACACTTTATCTTTGTCAAAAACCATCCAGTATCTTTCCAACTCATTACCAGATGGTCTAATAACAAATCTAACTGGTGTATCTAAAATAGCCACCAAAAACTCATCCCACGATCCCATTACGCAAATAACACCATATCCTTTACTACCATAATGTATAACATTTATTTTTTCTTTATCGACATTAAGGATATAAACTGTGCCATAGGTTGATTGTGAATATGTTCCTTCTCCTGACAACTTAACTATCCATTCCGCATCATTATTTTCGATTTTTGTCATAGGAACAAGAACTTTTCTTCCTCCTGTTCCATCAGATCCTAAAATAATTCCTTCCATTTCTCCAAATTCGCTATTAGTCATAATGGGGTCGATATTCCACAATCTTACTTTTGCCTTATTATTATCTTTGTTGACATTTCTATATTTCTTTTCTAAAAACTTCAAGATATTATTCACTGCTAATTTTATATTATGAGTATTTAATTTGCTATAATCCATAAATCCATTAGGATTTATATTGTCGTATATGTATATTCCTTCGTTGTATAATACTATTTTGTCAAAATCCTCTTTGTATCTTCGAATTTCTAATTTTCTTTGTTCGATGTTATACTTCATTATTAATGAAAGGAATTTCTCTTGTGTCAAAATTTCTTTAGCATTTTGTACTTTTGATTTTGACAATGGATATAATACGTCTATTATTATATCAAGCAATACCTTAAATAATGGATATAACTGTTTTTTTATATTATCATTTAATATTGCATCTTTATACATATTACTACCTCCTAGTCTATGAATAAATTTAGGTTGACACAATTATAACACGTTACTTTAAATTATACAACTTCCAAGTAAATCTTTTAATGTCATTATTTAAAAGATTTATTTCTAATTTTAATTCTTCAATTCTCTCAACGAGGCTTTTATTACTTTCAAGCAACTTTCTATTTTGCTCTATCAAAGATTGATTATATTCTAGCATATCTTCTATTTTCATTCCTTTATCCTCCCCCACCGCATATTTGTTTGTAATATAACTGCTAACCTCATCTCTCCATCGCTGATAGAGATGAAGTTCTTTCGAAAGCTCATAATCCAACTGTTTATCAAAAAAATTTGCTCGCTCTACGTCTATTAAAGCTTCTTGACTTGTTATTTTTTCTTCCAATACTCCTTTAACGAATTTCAAAAACTTCATATCATCTAAAATATCCATTTCATTCTGCCTCCTTTTTATTTTTGAAAGAGGGAGATATTGCCTCCCTCTTCCATATTTTTTTTATTTATGCTCCCTTAGAATAAATACGCTATCACCAAAAAACTCGCACTCATATCCCATATGACCTGCAACACGTTCAATTTGTGAAGGTGAAACAGATGACCAAAATTCAGTATTCAATGCTACTTCCCCATATTTGTCAAAACCTTTGTAATTGATATAATCATACAGTAATTCTGCCATCTCGCTATCTGTCATCCTTCCTTGCTTATCAAAATACATATCCATGTAATTATTATGTGTAATTATGTACTGTTCAGGCATTGAAATTCTAAAGGTTCTATCTTCTTCAGATGCTTTACATTCAAGTCCCAACTGCTCTACTATTTTGATAATTTCTTCTGCACTCAACAAAGTTACATTTGATACATTGACTAAAATTTCTCCATTTTCGTTAAAGCCTCTATCCATAATTTCACCCTCAACGTACTCTACCAATCTTTTTCTTTCTTCTACCATTCCCTTCTCCTCCTTTTTATACACAACACTTCTCATATTAAATCTCCTAACAATTTTGTATTTTCTTGTATAAGATTAATCACGCTAGTACACAGTATATCAGGATCATAAAACTCTGAATCATCTGACATTTTCAGATAAATCAAGTTAGTAAAGTATTGTGGTAATATCTCGTTATATATATACTGTGCGTTTTTCTGTATATTTATATCACTTTCTAATATATCCCGTTGTTTATTACTAAGATTTTTAGTAGTAACGTTTAACGATGTATCACATATAAACGTCATATCTGGTTGTACTAAATTTAATGTTTTGACTATATACACGAATTTAGATATAAACTCGTGTATATCACCATTCTCCAACATACATCTTGCTCCTTGTAATGCTAAATTAGATAAATAATATCTGTCTAATAATACATATTCATATCGGCTATTGAGATCTAACAATATATCTTTACCAAGATACCTATCTATTTCAAATAATATAGCCAACGATTCATATGTAAGATTTAGATTACCATTCAATGTATCATAAATCAATGTTGAAATTTGGTTGTTTTTTGTAGGAAATTTAAATTTATACACAGAATGGTCTTTCTTTAAATGCTCATATGTATTTTCTAGTAACGTACTTTTACCACTACCGTCTATACCTTCAAATACTATAATCATAATCATCACTCCATTTGATATCAATTTTGTTAAAATATCTACTATCTATTTGCTCTATTGATACTTCCAAACGATATCTACCTCTTGTAATTAAATAAGTTTAACATTGTATCTGTTAATATGCTAAACTCATTTTTAATTTCTTCTAAACTACTTAAAATTTGTACTTTATAATATAAATCACATGTATCAATAGAATTGTGTTTAAAATATAGAAAATATTCAGTCTTATCTCTATACGTTAAACACAATATATTTATCTGTACACCGTTAACTACATTCAAACATACAGATTTAGGGACAAAATGTACATTCGATCGTTTAGCTAATATATCTATTATATTAGTAGCTTCACATATCACAAAATGTTTTTGTACTAGTTTATTAACTTTTTTACTAGTTTCTTTATCAAACAATTTTGTGGTTATTTTCATATTAATCACCACATCAACACTATTTAATAACTTCATCATCTGAATAATCGTTCTAATTCTTCATCAGAAGGTAACTCAAAATCTGTTGAGTATACTTGTTCACTACCTTTACTTTTATCATAATCTTTACCTCTACTTATAACTCGTACATTTCTACATTTTATATACGTATACGATACATTTTTACCAGTCTTATCAGTATATATATTAGATTCTAAACTACCAATAACTAGTACACCTGTTCCTTTTTGTAAAACTTTCATAGCATAATCAGCGGAGTTATTATACATTTCTATATTGAAAAACATAGGTGTACTATTTTCTTTATAACTCTTGTTGTATGCTATAGTAAATCTAGTTTTCTTAAATTCAGTACCATCTTCCTTTTTAAACACCTGATATTCAGGGTCTTTTATTAAGTTACCTTCTATAACTATGTTATTTACCATTATTATACCTCCTTAAACATATTATTATATATCTGTTGTTTCTGTTCTTCTAACATATGATTTAACATCTGTAACTTTTTAATTCTATCATATATACTTTCTTTTTCATATTCTGTACATTCATCTAACATACTAAATAAAAACTTTAACTCTCTATTTACAATTTCAATATTTATATCAATAAGTTCAGTTTTTAATATAGATTCGTTGTAACTTAAATCGTTGTAATATATATCCATTATATCACACTCCTTTATTTAACTTATCTTTTTGTATAAAATACTGCCATTTATCCTTTATATCTACGTATATATCAAATAAATCGAATGTATAAAGAGTATTATAATAATAATCCCAAGATATGCTTCCGTAATTAATGTTTCTAGTTCTTCTTAAATGATCACATTTTACATCAACTTCATTTATTCTTACAGAGGAATATTGTACATCAAGAAGAAACAGTTGTCTTTTACCATTAATATACTCTACTTTAAATATAGGGTATATATATCTAAAGAAAGTATTTTTATACTCTTGCTTAATATATTTACCAGTGTTAATAAATAAATCATCAGGTACACCAAACTTGTTGTTTATTGATACTATACTTTCTATACTCATCAATACAGGTATTTCTTTTTCACCTTGATATACAAAGTCATAGTATCCTTCACCAACCCATTCTATAACTTCATACTGATGTTTGTATTTAATCACATCTTCTTTACTAATCAACCCTTCATTAACAAGTTCAGTTACATATTGTTCATAATATTCACCTGCATTATATTTATCATTGAGATATACAGGTCCGTTTCTACTATTAGCGTTTATAAACTGTAAGAAATTTACATACACTTCTGGATTCATATTTTCACTCCTCATAATATCTTTCTATATACATTTTCCATATATCGAATTGACAATCACATGTATCCCATTCTTCTACTATCCATGGTATATCATCAGCTGGATTCTTTTTCCCTTCCCATTCTGGTATATACTCTGTTTGTTCAGTTATCATATCAAAGAATACATTAACCCAACCAGATGACATAAATGTCTTATATTGATTTTCTATTTCTTGTCTCTCTTCTTCTAACCATTCTTTAAACATTTCGTCATCTGTTTGTACGTCACGTGGTTTAAAAGATTCAAACTTATCTTCTATAAACAGTAATATATCCCATTCATATTCGGAAAATACTTCTATAGGTACATCAACGCTAAACCACGGTTCATCAGTTATACTTTTTACCCATTTAATAAACTCTTCTTTTGTCATCATATACACCTCCTTTATTTATACCAGTTTACTGAATATAATGTTGTTGATTCATTACACAGCTTAAATAGACGTAATCGTTCTGAATAGTTAATAGTTAACTCATCACTATCTACAAAAAGCTTTTTGAATATATGTGGTCTAATACCTATATTGTTAACTAAACTGTTGTTAACCACGTTAATTCCAAACTCACATTTTCTTTGTATATCATTATCAGACACTATATACGATTCAACTGTATTTTCAGATAATAAAATTTCAACTATACTATCTTTTCGTAGATCTATTTGTTTACACAACTCTTTATTGTTTAAAACTAGAACAGGTACAAACTCGCTATCATTAATATGACCTAACAACAATGTTAAATGGCTTATAGCTACGTCTAATACTGTTCTACACGGTAGGCTTACATATGTATAAGATCCATCTGTAGAAGTTATCTGTAATTGAAACTCTTTAATATCTAAAGATATTTCATTGTTTAGTTCTTCTTTACATACACCAGACAATTCATTAGCTAAGCTATGTACATCTTTAACTGATAATTTAACATTATCTTTAAACAAACAGTCAACATCAGCTATAAGTATATGGTAGTTTTCTGTAGCTATACATTTATTTCTAGTTATATACATAGCATCTAATCCAGTTAAATTACTTATGCGTTTTTGGTACGTCAATAAATCATCTGCATATTTAACAAATGATTTAAATTCTTTTAATTTCATAATATCACTCCTTTTTTTCTTATTTTACAATCTACAGTTGCTTATAGCATGCCCTACAATCCATTTTATGAAAATCCAGCGGGAACACTCTCCAATTTATTGGAGAGATGAAAGCTGGTTTTAGAAACACAAAGCGAATCTAGGTCAAAAATACGTTGTTAATTATATATATGTATGGTACAATTGTATTATATCATACAATTATCTAATAAAGGAGAATTTAAGATGTTGAAGACATATAAGTTTCGTATATACCCAACAGAAGAACAAATTGAGAAGTTGAACCAGCATTTCGGACATACTCGATTTGTATATAACTTATTCTTAGAGCTTTCAAGCAATGCATATAAAAATACCAAAACGCATACTAATTACAATGTTTGGGCTAAAATGCTTGTGGCTCTTAAGAAATCCGAAAAGTATAAATGGCTGAACGATGTTAACTCTCAATCGTTACAACAATCTTTGAAAGACTTAGATACTGGCTATAAACGTTTCTTTAAGAAGCAGAGTAAACATCCGAAATTCAAGAAAAAAGCGAATAGACAATCGTTTAGAGTTCCTCAACATATACAATTGTACGAAAATGAGAGTAACGATAAATACGGTATTCTTTTCATTCCTAAGTTTAAAGAAGGCATTAAAGTACGTATGCATCGTAAAGTACCTTCTAATGCTAAGTTGAAAAGTTGTACGATTGTTAAAACTACTACAAATAATTACTATGTGTCTATTCTTGTGGAAACAGATGAAATCGTACCTGTAAGAGATATAGACTACAAAAATTCAATTGGTATAGATGTAGGGCTTAAGGATATGGCAATTTTGTCTAACGGTAAAAAATACGAAGTGCTCAAACCATTAGCCAAACTTGAGAGAAAACTAAAACGTGTTCAAAAGAAACTTTCAAAGAAAGTTCTATATTCCAAGAATTGGCACAAAGCAAAATTAGAGGTGGCTAAAGTACATGAGAAAATTAAGAATACAAGAGAGGATTTTTTACATAAACTAACGAAGGAAATCAGCGAGAACCAAGCTGATGTCTTTTTCGTTGAGACTCTTAATATAAGTGGCATGTTAAAGAATCATCATTTAGCTAAAAGTATCTCAGATGTAAGTTGGTACAAATTCAAGACGTTCCTAAAATACAAAGCAGAGAGATTAGGCAAAAAAGTAATAGAAATAGGAATGTTCGAACCTTCGACGAAAACTTGTAGTGTATGTGGGTATAAGAACGATAATCTAAATCTCTCTGACAGAGAATGGATTTGTCCTGAATGTGGTACCAAACACGATAGAGATATAAATGCCGCAATCAATATTAGACAGTTTGGAATAGATAAATATACTTCCAAACAATCTAAAGAGTTGCAGTTAGTCCCTGCCTAAACGGACTCTACCCCAGGAACTGGGGGAAGTAAAGCCTTTGGAGACTGTGTAAGACGAGCAATCATTGCCGCTACGGTCGTTGAATTAGGAAGCTTACCTCTTTAGAGGTAAGTAGTTCACGTTACTCGCTAAGAAATCTATCGTATAACTATATAGATCCTGTCCTAGACGTTATGAGTAGTATTTCTGTAAGAGTCCATCTTTATCGAAGTACCAGTTGTAAGAATATAGAACTATACGTTTTTGGTGGAAATCATAAATAGCTAATCTATCTTCATATCGTATATAGTCTATACATAAAAGTTCCGTGTTACTAAACACTTTTGTTAAAATATATGATTTTAATGCTATATTCATACTTAACTGGTCAGGTAAAAATACTTTACCTTCTACACTTAACTCTTTATCTACATACTTTACTTTAAAATTCATTTTATCTACGTGTATTAAAACTAAATTATGTTCATCTTGCAATATATTTCTAATATTAGTTAAATTAATTCTACACACCTCATACGAATCTAAATTCTGCCATGCTAACACATCTTCTTTTATTAACCTTTCAATACAAACATCATCTTCACTAACCTCTGTATATGGTATACATAAAAACACACATGTTTTATCTTCGTTAGTTATAAAAATGTTTTTGTTATACTGATAGCAGACTATCTTTTCACTCATATACTCATTATCTATTACCATTAAATTTTCTTGAACCTTTTTTAAATCTATATGATTAATAAACGCAGGTCGTTCAACAGTAAAAGATGTGTCTTCAAACCAGTGTTGTGTATTAAGAACTAACATATGTGCTAAAGTGTCAACAACCCAAATGTTTTTCCATGCATACACGCCACGATATATATCTTCATGTGGCTTCAATTTATGATTATCTATTAAAACGTTAGCTTGTATTATAAAATCTCTTAAATCCCATAACTTCATAATATCACCTCTTTAGATTTTTTAAATAGCGCAGCTCAACAGTTCTTCTTATTTTATTTTATATTCTTCATATGCTAATAGAATACTAGCATATTCGGATATAACTTTAGCTGTATATATATTGTACATATCGTTACGACCATTATATTTTCCTATAGTTTCTAATGTAGACAGTTCTAGGTTTCTTTGTATAAGATAAAAGTATCGTATAGCTATTTGTACTTGAAGTACAGGATATTTAATAAGATTAGCATGCCCGTTTATATTCAGAATTTTTTCTCGTATTTCAGGATAAAATGCACATACATAATATACAGCATCTTCGTGTAGTTGCGGTATACCAACAGCATCACCGCCATCACCATACACGTTTTTAAACCTACTTTCATGTTGGAATATAGCAGTTATCAATAAAGGGTCTAACCCTAACTGTTCAGAGTCTTCGACTATTACTGGTACTATAGACCCTGCTATATTGTTTTGTACATTATATAAATCTACCATATACGTGTATAGAAAATCTGTAATACTTTTACTAAAACATATCGATACAGATAAGACTAATATAAACACCATAAACTTTTTCATTACTAAACCTCCTTATTCAAATGTAAATACTGTTTGATATACATCTCCTCTAATTTTTTGTTATATTCTTTTACTCTTACAGGAATTCTAAATAAATCTACAAACAGTATTAATAAGATTGAGATATTAATTAGTACACCTATAAAGAAAACGCTTATAAAGAATCCGATAATAGTTAATATTAATATAACAGCTCCAACAGTATTGTCTCCTAAATAGAATCTATACGCGCTTAATCCACCAAAAGCAAATAATAGTAAATACGCTACCCATACTTTTTTCTTCTTCTCGTTAACTAATCGTTCAATATTTCTATTCTGTTCAGGTGTTAACTGTTCTTTCAATTTTAACTAAATTACCGAGAAGTCTTCCACTTTCGCTTACGCTTAGAAGTGGAGGATGAATCGGTTATCCAATTGTTGTTTCTACACATCAATCGAATTTTTTCTGTGCTAATTTGCTTATATTTAGATGTTGTTTGTAAATAATTACCTTGTATATCTTGCACATATACCCAATTACCAGTGAATCCCGATATAAAACCAATCTTATTTATT
>Ga0209409_1000798_pt1 | contig 30698 bp, 22 predicted proteins | sample AD_JPNMR1_MetaG_FD_184424 | JGI IMG/M metagenome (GOLD analysis project Ga0209409, IMG submission 184424) | Active sludge microbial communities of municipal wastewater-treating anaerobic digesters from Japan - AD_JPNMR1_MetaG (SPAdes) (version 2) | ecosystem: Engineered > Bioreactor > Anaerobic...
CAACAGACCAAGAAAAAAATTAAATTTCTTAACACCAAATGAATTTTTATTACGAAATTTGTCTAACCAAAAAGTTGCATTTGTGACTTAAATTCAGCAGTTTAGTGAAAAATAATTAAGTTATCTGAATGACTATAATTTCTTGAATTTTTATACTAACTGAATTTTTCCCTACCTTTTTAAAATATTTTTTTGTCTTTAACTTTTATTTTGAAAATACAAGCTACAAATTTATTTGTATTTTTCATTAAACAAAGAATAGGAGAGATGTTATTTGATTTTCTTAACTTGTGATTTTCAAAATTTAATTGGATATTTGCGTAAAATTTGATTCGGGTTATGAAAAAAGCTGTAAATTTCTTTCTTTGTTTAATGTCCTTGTTTCTGCTTTTCTCTTCTTGCAGTGATAGAAAAACTTACGCTGAGCTTTTAAAAGATGAGAAAAAAATTATCGCTGATTATATTGAACGAAATAATATCCAAGTGGTCACTACTTTCCCTAAAATAAACGAATGGGGAGAAAAAGTCTATGTAAAAACTGCTAGTGGCTTGTATTTTCACCTGGTTAATCCGGGTGATACTTCTGCAAATGCTGATACGGTAGCACAAAACGATTTGGTAATCGTTCGCTATATTCAATATACTTTAACTGTACCTGCTGATACTATTTCAAACTGGAACACTATTGATTATCCACATCCTTTTACTTTTAATTATTTGGATTATTCTCAAGCATGTCAAGCTTTTCACGAAGCGGTCTCCTATATGAAACGAAATGATTCAGAAGCAAAAATCATTGTGCCTTCTAAAATTGGCTTTAGTGAATATATGAATAGTGTTACTCCATTAGGTTATGATTTAAAAATCAAGATTCAAAAGTATTGAGAACAGAAATTAATCAGTGAGTTTTTATAATTTTTTTTATTATGCCGTTAATTAAATCAATTTCAGGAATTCGTGGAACAATAGGTGGTAGAGCAGGAGAGGGCTTAACACCGGTTGATATTGTTCGCTTTACTGCTGCTTATGCTACTTTCATAAAGAAGAGTCAGTGTGAAAATTTTTCAAAGAAAATTATAGTTGGACGCGATGCTCGCATCTCAGGTGAGATGGTTTATCATTTGGTGGCTGGAACATTGGCTGGTCAAGGTCTGGATGTCGTAAATATTGGATTGGCAACAACTCCTACCACTGAGCTGGCAGTAATACAGGAAAAAGCTTTGGGTGGAATAATTCTTACTGCAAGTCACAATCCGATGGAATGGAATGCTTTGAAACTTCTTACCAGCAAAGGTGAATTTTTAAGTGCTGCTGAAGGAGAGGAAGTATTAAAAATTGCTGCTAACGAAAATTTTGATTTTGCCACTGTTGAATATTTGGGGAAAATTTCTGATGATTTTACTTTTTTGCAGAAACATATTGATAATATCCTGTCACTGGATTTAGTAGATGTTGATGCTATAAAAAAAGCTGATTTTACTGTTGCTATAGATGCAGTAAATTCGGTGGGAGGGATAGCAGTGCCAGCTTTACTGAAAGCTTTGGGAGTAAAAAAAATTATCAAGCTCAATTGTGAACCGACAGGGATATTTGCACACAATCCCGAACCGCTTCCCGAACATTTGTCTGAAATCTCCTCGCTGGTAAAAGAAACCAAAGCTGACGTAGGTTTTGTAGTTGATCCAGATGTAGACCGACTGGCTATCGTTTGCGAAGACGGCAGCATGTTTGGTGAAGAATATACGCTGGTGGCAGTAGCTGATTATGTCCTCCAAAACAAGCCTGGAAACACCGTTTCTAATCTCAGTTCTTCAAGAGCTTTACGAGATATCACTGAAAAATATGGTCAGCATTATTCAGCTTCGGCAGTTGGAGAAGTAAATGTGGTTGCCTTAATGAAACAAACAAATGCTGTAATTGGCGGTGAAGGTAATGGCGGAGTTATTTATCCTGCAAGCCATTATGGCCGCGATGCGTTGGTAGGTATCGCACTTTTTCTTTCTTATCTGGCAAAATCGAAAAAAACTGTGTCTGCATTGAAAAATGATTATCCTCAATATTATATTTCAAAAAATAAAATTGAATTGACTCCGTCTATTGATGTCGATAAAATTCTTGCAACCATTAAAAACAATTATCAACGGCAGTACGAAGTTAATGATATTGATGGCGTAAAAATTGATTTTCCTACCGGTTGGGTACATTTACGTAAATCGAATACTGAGCCGATTATCCGAATTTATGCTGAAGCAAAAACACAAGAACAAGCTGAAGCATTTGCCAAAGCCATTATGGAAGAAGTAAAAAGAATTGCTTTTGATGAAAAGTAAATAATTTAATGGATTTTTGTTTTGCAGTAGTTAGTTTGCTGGTAGTTTTTTGGAAAACCCTTCTGACTTCGACAATGCGTCACCTATTTCGATGATGCAAAAACACAAATATCTCATTATTTGACTGTTATAGAATACCTGCCAGAATATGTCGAAGTCAGGAGACTGTTTGAGGTGTAAAAATTGTGGTTATTCTCGATGTGATTAGTTTTATTTGAAAAGGGCCGTTTCGAAAAAATTGAAACAGCTCTTATGTTAAGTCTTATTCAGAAATAAAAATTTAATCGTAAGAATTCCCCGATGCTTGCGTCGGGGTAACTTTTGTTTTTATTTTTTTAGAAATTCCGGTGGCGAAGCCATAAAATTGGCGTAATACCTCGCTGCTTGCGGCGAGGATAGTCAATTTTAAGGAATTTCTTTATTTATTAGAAAAATACCGTCATTTGCCATGCTTAAAAAAATTAGATGATTTTTAGTACTTTAAAGAGTTTACATTTAAATGAGCGATAGTGTTCCTAATAACACTTCTTGGATAAAAAAATTCACGCAAGCCCAAAATTAAAACTATCAAATTCGTACAGATGTTTTATGAACCTCTCTACGTATAACTGGTATCATAAACCTCGAATTTCCTACCTTGCTGGAATGTATCACGGTTTGCCATTTCTTGCCTTTTTCCAACTGCAATATTTCAACTGCCATTTTTCCAGCTTGAAGAGCACTCTTTCCATCAACCAGATGCAGCGGTACAGAAACGGGTATTTTTTTAATCGTTCCATCTGGTCAATGTCGAAACTGTACAAATCGTAATCGGCCAGAATACGAGCCGGCAACAGCGTCTCCAGCACTTTTCTTCGCTCCGCTTTGTCCAATGTTTTATTTACGCTGCTGATGCCGCCGGTATCGAAACAGGATACATACAAGGGTGTAAAGCAAACACTGGCATGGTGCAAACCAACCACTTCGAGGTACCATTTCCAGTCCGAAACAATTTTCAGACTTTCGTCGTAATAGCCGTATTTTTCAAACAGCGAACGGCGGATATATGCGGAAGTGTGCTCAATGGTGCCGCGGTAAAAAGTCAGCATGGTTACCGGTTGTTCGGAATTTTTCCCCTTTTGTATTTTTCCGTCGGGGCGCACTGCTATTTTGTTTCCCACATAAATATCACAATCGGGTAAGGTTTTCAGCATGTTTTCTACTACTTTTTCATCCGCCATCCAGTCGCCCGAATTCAGAAAATGCAGATATTCTCCCTGTGCCATGCGGATGCCTTTGTTCATGGCTGCATAAATACCTCCATCGGGTTCGCTTATCCAGCGAAAAGGAAAATCTGCCTTTGCCGAAAATTGTTCCAGCAATTCCTTACTGCCATCCTCTGATGCTCCATCCACCACAATATATTCAAATTCTTTACAAGTTTGCCGAAAAACGCTTTCCAACGTTTTCTGCAATCCGGAAACATTGTTGTAATTGATGGTGATAATGGAGAGTTTCATGGTTATTTAGGGATAATAGCTTGATATAGACTTAAATATTGTTGAGCCACTTTTTCTTCCGAAAAATTATTTGCAACTTTTTGTCTGGCGTGAACCGACAAATTATTATCCTGGTTATTTTGGATGCACCAGTGAATACCAAAAGCCAACTCTTCAGCAGAAAAAGGTGCAGCCAGATAACCATTTTTCTGATGATCAATCAAATCGGCATTTCCTCCTGTATCAAAAGCAACAACAGGTGTTCCGCACGAAAGGCTTTCCATGATGACATTCGAAAGATTTTCCGACAGGGATGGAACTACCATTACATCGGCAACACGATAAATTGCTATCAGCATTTCATCAGGTAAAACATCGTAAAAATGCAAAGGCATTTTTATATCGGGCTTTTCAAGTTCTTTAGAAGCACCAAAAATTATTAATTCTGTTTCCTGTTCAACAAATTTTTTTTCAAAATATTGTATAGCCAAAATAAATTCTTTAAAACCTTTTCTATTGTCTTTTAAAGCATTCATGGCTCCAAAGAGAATATATTTTTTTTCAGGATTGAGTTTCAATAGCTGACAGGCTTGTTCTCTATTTCCCGGAGAAAACAATTGAATATCAATAGGATTAGGTATTACAGTTATAGGAAAATTGCCAAGCAGGCTGCTGGCACGAGCTGCATCTGCCAGCCAACGGCTGGGAGAAACAATATGCAAATTGACGTTTTGATAAAACTGTTTTTTCTTTTGCCAAACTTCTCTGCTCAAATCTTTTTCTTTGCCTGAATGTAAAAATGGACAATTGCCACATTGGGAAGTATAGCGTGTACATTCATAAAAATAATGACAAATTCCCGTAAATGGCCAGCAATCATGCAATGTCCATACGACCGGCTTATGGATTTTTCTCAATTCCCTTAAATCCAGGAAATGCAGATTAATCCAGTGTAAATGAAGGATATCAAAATTAATTTTTTGAAAAGCTCCATGAATTGATTCAGACCTTAAATCGGACAAAAAAACATCTTCTCTGTCAGGATAACGATTCCACCTTCTGTGTTGAAGCTGATTTTTTAACTTTTTTTCTACAAAACGGCAAGCATCGGTAAAAAAATATTTTTTATCAAACTCTTCAATAGATATTACACTATCATCATTCAGCATTTTTTGTTTGACCAGCATGCGACTATTTCCTCCGGCTTTATTTACAGCTTTATGAATTCGATAGGCAGCTCGAGCAGCTCCACCGGATGAATCGGAAACATTGACAGACAATATTTTGGGATGTTCAGCCATCAGCAATAAATTTTCTTTTTGATAGCAAAAGGAGGTTTCTTTCCCAACTTTCTGAACAGGAAGTTAATTCCTTTTTGCCATAATGGACGTTTTTTGGCACAAAAAGCATTGTAAAAGGCATTGATGATCCGTTTGTCTTCATAAATAATATCCAGAAATCTTATATCCTTTTTTGCCAGAGATAGGTTATTTCTATAGCTATCTTTTACTATTCCGCTATGAGTACCGGTTCCATCAAACCCAATGTTATCAATGTAAGAAACACACGGTAAAATAGCAACAGCATGATGAACAAAATGGGCAAAACTAAATTGTATTGACCAAGAATCTATTTTTCCTTCCTTTTGCAGTAACATTAATTTTGCCATATCATCACCACCTCGATTTAATGCTTTTACCTGAAAAGGATGCTTTATAAAATTATCTAATTTTTGCATAGTCCAGTCTATTTTCTCCCATCTGTCTTTCCATGTTCCCCAACCCGTAGAATAAGATCGTAAACTTACAAAGACATCATATTCATAATCAGATGGTATTTCCATTGCATTCAAAGGCGGTCGGTTGGCAGAAATAGAAAAAACAGCCGGATAACTTTCATAAAAATTCAAAGCCTCATTCATGTACTTCAAAAAATAAGGTGAAGTTAACAAATCATCTTCCAGCACAATTACTTTTCCATAAATTTTAATAATTTCGCTTACTCCTTCAATAATAGAATTTGCCAATCCTTTATTTTTTTTTGCCTCTTTCACATGAACTTCTTTACACCATTGTTGTTTTTTTACTACTTTACGGACTTCCTGAATTTTTTCTTTTTGTTGAAAGGAGTCAGTTTCTTTACCACCGTCGCAGTAAATATATAAAATACTTCCTTTAGCCCATTCGTTTTGCATGAGCGCGATTAATGTTTGTTCCGTATGCCACGGACGATTATAAGTAAAAAGAAGGATGGGAGCTAAATTATCCATAATTTAACAATCATATCGATGATCATACCAATATCTATAAATAAAAAACAAAGCATTAAGATATTTTTTCAAATTCCACTTCGAAGCGACCTCAAAAATATCTTTTCTCATAGAAAAACAAAGCAAAGATGATTTTACATAAGAAAAAAAAGTCTGATTTTTCATTGAAAGTACAAAAGATAACAACCTTTTTGAAGTGTTGGTTGGTGTTCTTTTATGCAATACTTTTATAACTTGATAGATTTTTTCAAAATGATGAGCAATAGCCGAAGATTTTTTGCCAATAATTAAACAATAATTGCTATATAATATTTTATAACCCTTTATTTTTCTCCATTTTTTATCTATTTCTACATATTGAAATTTTTTACCTGAAGTTGACAAAGGATTTATTCTACAATATTGTGTTATTTCTTCAGTAATAGCAACAGATTTATTATAATAGGCAATGAGAGCCAATAAATAATCGGGCACTATCAAATTTTCACTCTCAATTTCATTTATTATGGAAAGTATTTTTTTATTGAACATCATTTCCAAACCACCACCTACGCAATTATAAAACATTAATTTTTCAATGGTAGCTTTTTTGGGATTTCTTTTTCCCCACTTATATCCTAAAATATACTTGTCAAAATTGTTCCCTTCAATAACTTTAGATTGCCCTATAGCCAATATTTTATCTCCAATTATATTGGATAATGTTTCAATTTTAGTAGGTAGCCACACATCGTCATCATCAGAAACAACTATATAATCGCCTGTTGCTTTGTTCCATGCAGAAACAAAACTATTACCACAACCAAGATTTTTCTCGTTTCGAAATAATTTTATTAAAGGATATTTTTCTGCGTAATCAGATAATAGCTCAAATGTTTTATCGCTTGAGCCATCGTCTTGAATAATAATTTCATAAATGGGATAAGTTTGGTTTAGGATGGAATCCAATTGGTCTTTCAAATAACCTTTACTTTCTCCATTATAAGTTGACATAACCACCGAAACCTTTTTTATTTCATTCATAATAGCTTATACATTTTGAAATTTTTCAATCACCTTCCAATTCAATTATTTTGAGTTGTTTATTACTAAAATAATAAAAAATCACATATCAAACCTATGATCATACCAAAAGCGATAAACATACGTAAAAACGGAATAATAAGTTTTTAAATGATAATGTTTAAAATCGAACATTTCTTTCCTTAAACGGAAGCATAAAAAGGATGCCTTTATATATCCCCAAAAAGTTTGTTCTTTCATAAATTTGGTAAATTTTACTATCTTTTTGGAATTAGGATGCAAACTTTTACTATAGTTGTCCAAATATGAGAAAAGTTCATAATATTTATTAAACCCTTTTGCTATAGCCAATGATTTTTCACCTTTCAACAGACTTTTAATGACAAATGTTAATTTATTTTGTTTTCTTGGCTGTGGATCAATGTTGATTATTTCTATTGGTTTATCAATATAAAAGCTGGTAGTATTATTCCCATGTCTTCTCCAAATTTGTAATACTTCATCTGTTATGGTCAGGGAATTGTAATAAATTGCAATCAGAGAAAATAAATTATCATGAGCTAATTCTATCCACATGACATTTCTGGCAATCTCTAACAAGGATTTGCAAAATAACATCGCATGTCCAGGATAGCTACTTCGAATAAAAAATTGTTCTAAAGTTTTGTATTTTATCTTGGTAGCAGATACTATTTTGTTATCATCAAACAAAACAATATCTTGTCCCAATGCCAAAAGTTTTTCTCCTATGATATTAATTAGGACTTCTATTTTTTGGGGCAGCCATATATCATCTTGGTCTGAAAATGCAATGTAATCACCCGTAGTTTTCAATAAGGCATCATAAAAATTTACATTAAAAGATAAGCTGGTATTATTTTTAAATGATTTAATAATTTGATATTTTGTTGAATATTCCTGAATAATTTCCCATGTACCATCAGTAGAAGCATCATCCTGAATAATAATTTCATATATCGGATAAGTCTGGTTCAGGATAGAATCCAATTGTTCCTTCAGGTATTTTTCACCATTGTAGGTACACATAACTACCGAAACCTTTTTTCTACTCTTATCTTCCATCGTTTTTAAGTTATTGATAAATCAATTTGATTGCCGATAATGTTGATAATATTTGAAGTTTGTCGTACACTACACCATTGTTAAATAAATTTTCCATGTCTTTCAGAAGAAGATTATCAGGTACATAATGTTTGTTTTCTTCCCAATATATGTTCATAAATTCTCTTAATTCGACATTTTCATTGTACCAGTAATCCACAGGGTTCATGTTGTCTTTACCGGGTATGGTCAACGTTTTCGGTTTCTCACCTTTTTTTCTTAGTCCCAATCTTCGTAAAATGCTGCCTTTTAACCATGTTGGGAAACGTTTGTCGGTAATGGCAGGTACACGGCGACCCAACAGATGCATGTATTTGAATTCTTTGTTTTGTACCGGCTGAATTTTTGCCTTTATTTTCTCCCACACGTATTCGGCAGCGCCGGGATATTTCCGGAATATCCAGTCGAAGTAAACTTTATGATTATACCGAAGCAGCAAGGGAATAGAGTAGCAAAATTCCAAAAAATCAACATCACAAAAGGGAGAAATGGCTTCGGTACGCTCCTGATATCCTACCATGCCTTCATTGGCTCCGGTGAAAGCACGCGTGTAAAGACAAAAAATTTCTTCATTTTCATAAGCATACTTAAATCGATAATCATTTAGTCGTTCGATCAACTGAAGCGAATAGGCGCCTTGTCCGATTTTGACTTCGGTTTTGTATTCGGGAGTTCTGAAAAAAGTCCCTACGATCGCATCTCCTATCATGCCGGTATGCATGATGCCGAAAGGTTCAAAGTTGATCAAATCATACAGGCTTTTTCCATGAGCCAGTCCAAAAAAATTGGCATTGCCATAAGTCAAGGGCGTAATATCATCCAGATTTTTAATAAAATTTCCGTGATCGAGGGCTTTAAATAAAAATTCATGTTTCAAATCGGTAGCAATTTGCTGAGCAATCGTAAAATCCAGGTAATTGGATTGAGAAAAAGTAGTATTCAACTGCTCGGTATAACCCAACTGATGAGCTACCCAAACAGTCATCCGAGAATCGAGGCCGCCACTGAGCGTAGTAATGTGTTTGTAGCCGTATTCACGGTCTTTCTCAAACTGCCTTTTTACCGCCTGCCGAAAAAGACAATCGATACCTTCCACTGCTTCTTCAACGGTCATTTGCTTGGGTCGATTGGAAAAAAGATGATATTGTATTTCCTGCAATCCGGAGATATCATAGCGAAGATAATGTCCCGGTGCCAACCGTTTTACTTCTGTTACCAGCGTATGATCTTCCATCGTAAAACCATGCGTTAATACCAGATAAGCTCCCGTTTTGTTTAAGGTTATTGGTAAATGATTGGCTTTAAGCGTTTCCACCATAAATCTCATTTCGGTGCCGAATAATAAACCATCCTCCAATGGGGAATAAAACACCTGCTTATCGCCTGTATGGTCGGTATAAATCAGCCATTTGTCCAACTGTTTATCGTACAACAAGCCCGAAAAACTTCCTCTGAACCGGTTGAAGAAAGTATCTCCCAACTTTCTGTACAAGTTCACCACACAATCGAAAAACGAGATTTCTCCATATTCCTTCATCAATTCGAGCCTGTTTAATATTACGCCTTCCGTAATCACAATAAAATCTTGAGCGTCCACAAAAATTTTATCTTGCAGAAATTTATTGATGGTTCTTCGTTCAATTCGATAGGTTGGTCCTTTAATGGAAGATTGAACCAACTGTTTGCGTTCCTCGCTGCAGAAAGTAAAAGAAGGATTGTTACCGATATATCCCAAAAATCCAGGCATATTATTCGTTTAAGGTATTGACAATTATTTTTGTTTTTTCCAGCATGTTCTCCATACCGTATTGTTGCAACAAAATCTTTCTGTTCTGCTCCACCATTTCTTTTTCAAGTGGCAATAAAGCTTCTCGATTGGATGGTTTCAAATCATTTTCTATAGAAAAAATATGAATTCCAAGTCTTTTAAAATAGGCATTTAAAGGATTTCGATTGCTTAAATATACTTTTGAACCCAACCATAATGTTGTTAGAATATTCCCCATTGCTTGTGGTCGATAGTGCGGCATGATTACGACAGAACAACTTAAAAGTATTTTATTGTATTCATTACGCTCTATAAATTGAGCCAAAGGTAAAAATTTATCTTTAAATAAAAATGAACCGATTTTTTCCAGTAGCCGAATTATCCAACTTTCACCATAGCTTAATGGTACAATGATTTTACTATGATTCAGATTAAATTTTCTTAACTTTAAAAAAGCATTCAAATGATTATTTTCCAATGTACCGGAATTTCCTATTAATATATTTTTACCATTTGTCTGCAAAAAACGAAGTTCTCCTGTCGTTTCTTCAATAGAATAATAATTGTACCACAATGCTAACATATCGGGATTAAATTTGGATTTAACCAAATCGAAATCTTCCTCTACATCAGTCAGGCAATAATTAATCCTTTTAAAAGTTAGCTTATTGGGAAAATATTTTTTTGTATTGTGAATTAAATTTTTTCTTAGATCTTTTGTTTTTTTTAAAAATAAAATAAATTTTGATAGGGTAGAAAGATATTTTTTTTTCAATTCCTCTCTACCATAGATTTCTCCTCCCCAAAACACCCATGCTATTTTTAAATTCTGAGGTGCAGACAAAATAATTTGTTCCTGCCAGGGAAAAAACAAACCATGAACAACAATAGCCGAGTAAGCGGAAAGGTGCATCAATAAATCGTGATATTCGGTAGAATTAAAAACAACCAATTCAATCTTATCAGTTTGTTTGATGTGCTTGATTTCTGTTTCGTTATCAAGAACCACAACAAAATGAGAGCTATTGTCAATTTCCTGAAATTGTTGAATAGCAAAGTCAGCAAATTTATCATCAAAAAACAAATGCAATATCATATCTGATTTTTATGGAAAAAGTTTTGAATTTGATGAATAATCTGTTTTACTTCCTCCACTTTCAATTCATAAAACATGGGTAATCTGAGCAAACAGTCACTGTAATAATCACTGTAAGGCAGTTCTCTGCCATCGTGTCGGTGGGCATAATAATCACTTTTGTGAAGACTTAAATAATGAAATACAGCTTCTATAGCATTTTCCTTCAGGTAATCGATCAGGTGGGATCTTTCTTCCAGCGTTCTGCAAACAATATAAAACATGTGGGCGTTGTTGGTGGCATAAGGCGGTATGACGGGAAGTTTTACATATCCTTCATTTTGCAGGGGAAGTAAACCCTCATAATAAACTTGCCATAAAGTTTTTCTTTTATCCTGTATATCGTCCAGTTTTTCGCATTGAGCAAACAAAAAAGCTGCCGTAATGTCGGAAGGCAAAAATGAACTCCCCGTGTCCACCCAGCCATATTTGTTCACTTTTCCCCGAAAGAATTCGGAGCGATTGGTGCCTTTTTCCCAGATGATTTCTGCTCTCCGTATAAATCGCTGATTATTCACTGCCAGCATTCCACCTTCACCGGAAGTAATATTTTTTGTTTCGTGAAAAGAAAAACAACCTAAATGGCCAATGCTTCCCAATGCTTTTTCTGTTGAATTATGTTTTGAACTCAAATAATAAGCATCAATGGCCTGAGCTGCATCTTCAATCACCCATAAATGATATTGTTCGGCAATATCCATGATTTTATCCATATCACAGGCAACACCGGCATAATGTACCGGCACAATAGCTTTGGTTCTGGAAGTTATAAGTGATTCAATCTTATCGGCATCAATATTTGGATTGTCCGAACAACTGTCAGCAAAAACTATTTTTGCTCCCTGTCTCACAAAAGCCAGTGCGGTAGAAACAAAAGTAAAACTGGGTACAATTACTTCATCGCCGGGTTGAATGTCAGCCAAAATTGCTGCCATTTCCAATGCGTCGGTACAGGAAGTGGTCAGCAGACATTTAGAAAAACCATAACGTTCTTCAAAAAACTGCTGACAACGCTTGGTGAAAATACCGTTACCAGAAATTTTTTTACTTTCCACCGCTTGCCTGATATATTCGGTTTCGTTTCCTGTTAGATAAGGCCTATTAAAATCTATCATATTGTCATTCGTTTATCGGATTGATAAATAAAATAACCACTTCTATCGGCAGATGATTGAGCCGGACGAATTTTCGAATCGGTTATTTCTGCTCTAACAATTTCAGGATATAAAGCTGATTGTTCAATATAATGTTTAACTTTCTCGGTTTCTTTGGTAAAAAAATAAATCCCGGAATTTTTTCTCTCAGTGAGAACTGGCTCGCTAAATTTACCCAATGACAGTTCTATTACTCCTTTTAAAAAATCATATCCTGTGGAAAGTTGTACCAAATCTGACCCGATAAAATCTCCACCCATTCTGGCTCCAGCCTCAATAACAAAAACATCGCCATTTTCTGTAATTTTAAATTCAGAATGACTTGCTCCATAAGTGATATTCAAAGCATCCAGTGCTTTAACGGTTTGGATTTTAATTTTATTTTGGATTTCCTGCGAAAGTAAAGAAGGTTGGTGATGTTCCAATTCAACAAAATATGGTTCTCCACTTGTAACTTTGTCTGTAATTGCCAAAATATAATGTTCACCTTTCCATGAAATTGTTTCAACACTTACTTCGGCACCGGTGATAAATTCTTCAATGATTACTTCACCTGTAAACGATTCTTTTTGAGCACGTTTTACAGCTTGTTCAACTTCCTCGGGATGATTAATTTTCAAAACTCCCCTGCTGCCCGATCGGTCTGTTGGTTTTACAATCAAAGGAAATTTAAAATTTTCAAGAGAATAATTTTCATTTGCAATGATAAAACGGGGTGAATTAACCTGATTATCTACAAAACATTTGCGCATTTTATATTTATTGGCTGCAACTACTGCCACCGAATAGGAATTGCTAATCAAGCCCATTTTTTCAGCCACATAGCACATGGTTGGCGACGCAAGATCTGATGCTATCGATGTTATGCCGTCAATTCCTATTTCCTCGCATTTTTTCAAAATCAAATCTTTTTCAGTAATAGAAATAGGATAAAAAAAATCGGCTATATTTTTACATACGGCGCCTTCTTCCCATGCAAAGCAATGTGTTTCAATTTCTATTTCTTTTGCTTTCAGTATCAGTGGCTTTTGCAAATAACTTGCACCAATAACAGCTAATTTTTTCATTTTAAAACAACGTTTACAGAGGTGTAACAATTTTGTCCCCAGTAATTATGCCATTCGTTGATATATTTACCATTGCAGGTATTTATTTCAAAGGTTAAGGTATCGTACAACATGTCATAGTATTTAATTGTAGAAGTTACATCACCAATTCCTATCCAAAAATCCATGATATATTTACTTTTGGTTAAATTATGATGCTGAATGGTAAATTCCACTTCAAATTCATTTTTGTGCTCGGGTAATAATATTTCTTCGGAAAAAGCCATCCCAACTCTGTTTCCTCCATTGGCTATATCATCAATCAAAGCCATTAATTGAATTTTTTTTACTTTTGCATTCTTTTTCAAACCCATTTTGAAAATAAGTGGATCGTTCACATCGATTCGGTAATTACTTACTCTTTTAAGGTATAAAAATTCTACTTCTTTTGTGGTGCCTTTCGGTCTGTATTTATCAATATTGTTTATTGAATTTACATCTTCTGCAAATGCCAGATTACCGGAAATATAATAATTAACCACATCTTCAATCTTTCCTGATTTAATAATACTTCCGTTTCCCAATAAAATACCATTGTTGCATAAATTTTGAATACTTTCCATATTATGACTCACAAACAGCACGGTTCGGCCATCGCCGCGGGAAACGTCCTGCATTTTGCCAATGGCTTTTTTCTGAAATTCAGCATCGCCTACGGCCAGCACTTCGTCCACCACCAGAATTTCCGGTTCCAGATGGGCGGCAATGGCAAATCCCAATCGCACCGTCATACCGCTGGAGTAGCGTTTCACCGGCGTATCGATATAACGTTCCACACCCGAGAAATCCACAATTTCGTCGAGTTTGCGGTCGATTTCCTTTTTGGTCATGCCCAGTATGGCCCCGTTCATGTAAATATTTTCCCGTCCCGTCATTTCGGGATGAAAACCTGTGCCCACTTCGAGCAGGGAAGCAATTCTGCCATTCACTTTAATCGTGCCAGTGGTAGGAGCTGTCACTTTGGAAAGAATTTTCAAGAGAGTAGATTTGCCAGCACCATTTTTACCGATAATGCCCAGCACTTCGCCTTGTTCCACTTTCAGGTTAATATCCTTCAGTGCCCAAACATAGTCACTTTCCCTTTTTTGGGCGCGGTCGTTTACTTCACCTATTTTCAGGTAAGGATCTTCCTTCCGGAGTACTTGTGTTTTCCACCAGCGGTTCAGGTCGTGGCTCAGTGTACGGGTAGAAACCAGTCCCAGGCGGTATTGTTTGGAAATGTTGTTAAATTCTATGGCAGTAGGCATGGTTGCTTCGCTTGAAAAAAATCATTTCATGTTGAGGTTATAATTCCCTTTAGTTATTGCAACCGACATCACGGTAATATGCATGACAATAATTTGGTTGTCATTTTAAAAGTTTATTTATTACAAATATACAAGATTTTTAGAAAATTCTACAAGATTTGGTGATTTTTTGAGAAGAAAAGAAATGTTTTTTCTTTTGGTTCCTCCACAAGGATATCGTGTGGTTTTCAATTTGAGGCTTTGCACTATAACCGAATAACTTTTTTGTCTTGAGAAAAAACGATTTTTTCTCAGTGTAGCTTGGTGAAGTTAAATTCATTCTAATACAAAGAAATACTGAGTCTTACCCGGATAATCATAATGATTTTTTCCTTTTTACTTTTTGCTGTAAACAATTTCTTTACTAACATTTTATTCCTGATAGGACACTATTTTTATTGCGAAAATTTAATCAAAAAAATTCTTCGAGGCTTGCCTCGAGGTTATTCATTTACTATAAAGATATTGCCTATCAAGGGTTTCTATGTATTATATATTATTGATTATCAATTAAATACAGGAAATTCTAAATTTGTAAAAAAGAAGTTTCACCTTGCTACTCAGAAAAGTATGCCGATATGCTACTAGTAATGAACAACTTCCCAGTTGCCCATTGCCCCATTTAACCTAAACCTTAACTATGAAAAATTTATTTGTTTGTTTACTCTACAAAGTAAAGATATTTTCTTGAAGCTGTAAACGTTTGCAGCCTTTTTCTGATTTTTATTAAAAAATAATTGTAATTTAAGCATTTTCAACAAGATAAGGACTATATTAAAATAGTTAAATAACGTTAAGCACTTTATCTCGTAATTTTCAATTTATTGATGTAACTTTGTATTTGGAAAAAATATGAAAAATGAAAATGAACGGAATTTTGGCTCTTGAACTTTCAAAAGAATCACAAAATAAAAAATTATATATTGAAACGTATGGCTGTCAGATGAATGTGGCTGATAGCGAAGTAGTTGCTGCTATTATGAAAATGGATGGTTATGAACTGACCACACAATTGAATGAAGCTGACGCCATTTTTGTAAATACTTGCTCTATCCGTGACAATGCAGAACGAAGAGTGATAGAACGATTAAAATATTTTCAATCGTTTAAACGTCGAAATAGGAAGTTGATAATAGGAGTTTTGGGGTGTATGGCAGAGCGAATAAAAGAAGATTTGATAACCAATTATGGAGTAGATTTAGTAGTAGGTCCTGATGCCTATTTAGATTTACCTAATTTAATATCTGCAGTAGAAAATGGAGAAAAAGCAGTAAATGTATTACTTTCCACTACTGAAACTTATCGCGAAATAATTCCTTTACGAATGGGAAATTCTGTTTCTGGTTTTATATCCATTAGTAGAGGGTGCAATAATTTTTGTTCTTATTGTATTGTGCCTTATACCCGTGGTCGGGAACGAAGTAGAGATGTAGAAAGTATTTTGCATGAGCTGGATGATTTAAGAGCAAGAAATTTTAAGGAAGTGACTTTGTTGGGACAAAATGTAAACTCTTATCAGTTTGAATATCAAGAAAAAATGATAGAATTTCCTGATTTATTAAAGATTGTTGCAGAAAGAGCACCTGAGATGCGATTTCGTTTCACTACTTCTCATCCAAAAGACATGAGTGACCGTACATTGGAGGTAATAGCTCAATATCCAAATTTATGTCATTATATTCATTTACCTGTACAATCGGGGAGTAATAAAATTTTAAAACTGATGAATCGCAAATATACACGCGAGAGTTATTTGGAAAAGATTGATTCTATTCGTCGCATTTTACCTGATGCAGCCATTGGGACAGATGTGTTTTGTGGTTTCCCTAATGAAACAGAAGAAGATTTTCAGCAGACTTTGTCATTGATGGAGGAAGTAAAATTTGATATGGCATTTACGTTTAAATATTCTGAACGACCCGGAACATATGCTGCTAAAAATTTACCTGACAACATCAGTGAAGAAGTAAAACTTCAACGATTAAATGAAATTATCGGCTTGCAAAAGGATCTTTCACTTCAAAGTAATCGAAAAGATGTGGGCAAAATTTTTGAAGTGCTGGTAGAAGGTTTTTCAAAACGGTCACGAGAAAAATTTTTTGGACGTACTTCACAAAATAAGGTAGTAATTTTCCCCCGAAAAGAGAGAAAAATAGGTGAAACTGTCGAAGTTAAAATAACTGATTTTTCTTCTGCCACGCTTTTTGGGGAAGTAGTAGGGTAATTTAACGGATGTCACTTCCTTCGGTTTATGGTTTGCAAAACAGGAAAGGAAGAAATGCAATTTAATCATTTTATGCTTGATTATTCATGCATTAACCATTCATTTTTCTTAAACTCTGTCAAAGAGGATTTATAATCCTTTGCTGGTTTAATGGCGGATTTAAAATCCGCAAATAATCCAGTCGGATTGCAAATCCGACTGACGGTTAATTTTTTAGCCACGAACGTCAATTTTTCTTGTAGAGTGCTGTCATAAAACACAAAACACCTTATGTGGAAAATTATCTTAACCCATTTAGGGAATGTGCTTAAAAATATGTTTTTTTAACTAAAATAATTTGGAATTAACCATAGAATACGTTGCATGCGGCGTCTCTACCAATTCCCATATTCATTTATTCAATTTTATTCAATTCGTTTTTGTTTCGGTGCAGCCATCGTTGTTCAAAAAAATTACCAGCACTCCTTTATTTTAAATAATCAACTGTCATTCAACGCATTTCAGTAGAGACGTCATATATGGCGTCTCTACTGAAAATAATAAAAAAGCAAGTAGGGTTGGGGCAAAGTCACATAGAAATGATTTCTAAAATAAAAGTATTAATTGGGTGTGATTTCTTTCAAACAAGGCGAATCAAAACAACAATAAAAAAACACATTAAAGAAAAATTTCTTTAATTTTTTGTTTCTTTACGTTCAAAGTAGTACTTTTGTGGCAAATTTAAGAGAAAGCTATAATAGCTTTAATTGTTTGATTTTCTGAAAATTAATTGCAAATCAAGTAAAAATAAAATTTATGTGGCTAATTGATTCTCCCATCGGAAGAAAATTTATCATGAGTATTTCAGGAATTTTTCTGGTGCTTTTTTTATTGTTCCATAGTTGTATGAATATTGTGGTCATTATTTCTCCTGAAAGTTATAATCAAATATGTGCTTTTTTGGGAGCAAATTGGTATGCTGTAATTGGCTCACTTGTTTTGGCATTGGGTTTTGTCGTGCATATTTTGTATGCTTTATATTTATCTTTTTTGAATTTTCGTGCTCGTGGAGAAGTTCGTTATGCGGTAAAAGCCACCCCAACTGATGTGGAGTGGTCATCAAAGCACATGCTGATATTAGGGGTAATAATATTGGGCTTTATTGTTTTACATTTATATAATTTCTGGTTTAAGATGCAGTTTGCTGAATTATCAGGAATACATACAGGAGCTTTTGATCCACAGAATGGTGCTGCTTATGTAAGTGCACTTTTTAGCCATTGGATTTATTGTGCTCTTTATATCATTTGGTTGGTGGCTTTGTGGTTGCATTTAACACATGGCGTTTGGAGCGCTTTACATTCTTTAGGATTAAATAATAAAAAATGGTTACCCCGCATAAAAGTAATTGGCAATATAGTTTCTACTATTATTGTATTAATGTTTATGTCTGTTCCTATTTATTATTTGATAGTAAATATATTACAATAAATTTTTTAAAAATCAGAGAAAAGCTTATCAATACAAATCCAAATATGAAAAATAACGAAAGAACTCAGGAAGGTGAAAATTTTATTCTTGATACCCATATTCCAGAAGGACCTTTGGCTGAAAAATGGACCAACTACAAAGCTCATCAAAAACTGGTGAATCCTGCCAACAAACGTAAGTTAGATGTAATTGTAGTAGGGACGGGTTTGGCAGGAGCATCTGCGGCTGCTTCGTTGGGTGAATTAGGATTTAATGTGCTAAATTTTTGTATTCAGGATTCTCCACGTCGTGCACATTCTATAGCAGCTCAAGGGGGGATTAATGCAGCCAAAAATTATCAAAATGATGGTGATTCTGTCTTTCGACTTTTTTATGATACGATAAAAGGCGGTGATTTTCGTTCGCGTGAAGCGAATGTTTATCGTTTAGCTGAAGTTTCCAATAATATTATTGATCAATGTGTGGCACAGGGTGTACCTTTTGCTCGTGAATATGGAGGATTACTTGAAAATCGGTCGTTTGGTGGTGCTCAGGTTTCCCGTACTTTTTATGCGAAAGGACAAACAGGACAACAATTATTGTTAGGTGCTTATTCGGCTTTGAGTCGTCAAATTGCCAATGGTACTGTAAAAATATTTCCTCGTTATGAAATGTTAGATGTGGTCATTATTGAGGGGCGTGCTCGCGGAATCATTGCTCGTAATTTAATTACAGGAAGAATTGAACGTTATTTTGCCCATGCGGTAGTAATTGCTTCCGGAGGTTATGGAAATACGTATTTTCTTTCTACCAATGCAATGGCTTCAAATGGTTCCGCTGTAATGCAGATGTATAGAAAAGGTGCTTATTTTGCCAATCCTGCTTTTGTGCAGATTCATCCTACGTGCATTCCTTTGCATGGTGATTATCAGTCAAAACTTACTTTAATGTCTGAATCGTTACGAAATGATGGACGTATTTGGGTACCCAAAAGAAAAGAAGATGCAGAAGCTATTCGAGCTGGGAAACTAAAACCAACCGATTTGAAAGAAGAAGACCGCGATTATTACTTGGAGCGTCGTTATCCTGCTTTTGGAAATCTTGTTCCGCGTGATATTGCTTCGCGTGCTGCTAAAGAACGTTGCGATGCTGGCTATGGAGTTGGGAATACGGGTTTGGCAGTTTATCTTGATTTTTCAGATGCTATTCAACGTTTGGGCGAAGAGGTAATTCGCGAACGTTATGGTAATCTTTTTCAGATGTATGAAAAAATTGTTGATGAAAATCCTTATAAAACACCCATGATGATTTATCCTGCTATTCATTATACGATGGGTGGCATTTGGGTTGATTATGAACTTCAAACTTCGATAAAAGGGTTGTTTTGTATTGGTGAAGCAAATTTTTCAGATCACGGTGCTAATCGTTTGGGAGCTTCGGCTTTAATGCAAGGTCTTGCCGATGGCTATTTCATCTTGCCTTACACTATACAGAACTATTTAGCTGATCAAATTCAGGTTCCACGTATGGACACCGATTTGCCTGAATTTGATGAAGCAGAAAAAAATGTTACTAAAAGGATTAAAAAAGTAATAAACATAAAAGGACAACGTACCGTTGATTCTATTCATCGTGAGTTGGGACTAATAATGTGGGATTTAGTAGGAATGTCGAGAAATAAAGAAGGACTTCAAATTGCATTAGAAAAAATCAAAAATATTCGAAAGGAGTTTTGGAATAATGTTTATGTTCCAGGAGATGAGTATGATTTTAATAATGAGTTGGCAAAAGCTTTGCGTTTAGCCGATTTTATTGATATTGGAGAATTAATTGCACGTGATGCATTGATGCGTGAGGAATCTTGTGGGGGGCATTTCCGAGAAGAATATCAAACTCCTGAGGGAGAAGCGCTGCGTAATGATGAGAAATTTTCATTTGTTTCTTGTTGGAAATATACAGGAGAAGATACAGAACCCATTTTGTTGAAAGAATCACTCAAATTTGAATTTATTCAGCTTCAACAAAGAAATTATAAAGAATAAGAAACAGAAATTCTTTTAAGAAAAAATATCAGTTTTTATGGAGAAAACAATAAATATTACCTTGAAAATATGGCGGCAAGCCAGTGCCAAAGCTAAGGGAAAATTTGAAACTTATAATTTAGAAAATGTTCCAACCGATAGTTCTTTTTTGGAAATGTTGGATATATTAAATGAAAAATTAATTAAAGAACATATTGAGCCTATTGCTTTTGATCATGACTGTCGAGAAGGAATTTGTGGCATGTGTGGCTTGTACATCAATGGACATCCTCACGGTCCTGATACAGAGGTTACTACTTGTCAGCTTCACATGCGAAAATTTAAAGATGGTGATACTATCGTCGTTGAACCATGGAGGTCGGCTGCTTTTCCTGTTGTGAAAGATTTGATTGTTGATCGAAGTGCTTTTGATAAAATCATTCAAGCTGGAGGTTTTATTTCAATAAACACAGGAGGAGCTCCTGATGCCAATAATATTCTTATTCCTAAGGATCGTGCTGATGAAGCAATGGATGCTGCTACTTGCATCGGCTGTGGCGCGTGTGTAGCTGCTTGTAAAAATGCTTCTGCCATGTTGTTTGTTGCTGCCAAGGTAAGTCATTTGGCACTTTTACCTCAGGGGAAAGTAGAGGCAGCTAAGCGAGCTAAAGCAATGGTGGCTAAAATGGAAGAACTTGGATTTGGAAACTGTACTAACACACGAGCTTGTGAAGCAGAATGTCCGAAAAGTGTTTCTATTTCAAATATCGCTCGTTTGAATAGAGAATATTTATCAGCTAAATTTAAAGATTAAAAAATCTTAGAATTTTGATTTAAAGAGGTTTATTACTTAAAGTAATAAACCTTTTCTATTTTTTATAATGAATGAAGATGTTTTTTACATCAAAACCTCATTATATTTTAAAAGCATAAACGCTAATGAAAATACTTGTCAATTGGAATTTTATCCTGCTAAAAACCTCAATGAATACAAATAAATCCATAACTAAGCCTTACCATCTTATAAAAAAACAAGATTAAGATTGAAAAGTAAACATTAAGTCGTTATAAATAAGGTAATAAGGTTTATAAAAGGAATGAAATTTCAATGTTATTAAGGTTAAAAAAATGATAAGGTTTTAAAGGCAGAAACTAAAAACAATAGAAATTTTTATGCTAAAAACTTGCAAATAGTAATTAAAGAACAGTAATTTTTTTATTGAAAAGTGGAAAGTCATTTAAAAAGAAACCTTATTTTTCAAAAAAACCTTAATGGCTTATAACAAACAAATTAATCAAACCTTATTATCTTATAAAAAACAAAATCAAGATAAATTAAAGCGTAAATTCAAGTAATTAAATGAATCTGACTTCAAATAGATAAATAAATATAGATATTTTTAAGTATAAAGATAATTTTTTTAACTTCTTATCTGTTTTTTCAAAATACTGATATGGTTTAACTTAATAAAATTATTCTCGGATAAAAATTTTCAAAGTTTGTGATATAAAATTCTTAGTGAGTTTTTATCATACTGCTTGTACAAAAAAAGAAAAAGCAGTAATTTTGTAAAAATTTGAACATAATAAAAATGTGCAAAAGTGATCATTAAAATTCAGCAAAAGGAATTATATACTCTGAGTTCCTTAACAAAATTAGTTAATCATTTATTTTATGCAAGAATATAAACCCATTCACTTAGTTTTAGAAGATGGGACTGTTTTTAAAGGTAAATCTTTCGGTTATGAAAAGCAAGTAGCAGGAGAAGTGGTTTTTAATACTTCAATGGTAGGTTATCCTGAAAGTTTAACAGATCCTTCTTATAGTGGTCAATTATTAGTATTTACTTATCCTCTTATTGGTAATTATGGAGTTCCTCAGGATTGTTTAGACAATGGAATATCAACTTTTTATGAATCGGAAAGAATACAGGCAGCAGGCTTAATTGTTTCCGATTTTTCGTTTCAATATAGCCACTGGAATGCTAAAAAAAGTTTAAGTGAATGGCTGAAAGAAAATCAAATTCCAGCTATTTTTGACATAGACACACGTGAATTAACCAAGTTGGTTCGTGAAAAAGGGACTATGAAAGGAAAATTAGTTTTTCCTGACGGAGAAGATATAAATTTTATTGATCCTGATAAAGAAAATCAAGTAGCAAAAGTAAGTTGTAAAGAAGTAATAACTTATGGTAATGGAAAACATCGGATTGTGTTGGTAGATTGTGGAGTGAAACATAACATTTTACGTTGTTTGCTTAAACGTGATACGACCATTATTCGCGTTCCATGGGATTATGATTTTAATCAGTTAGAATTTGATGCTTTGTTTATTTCGAATGGCCCGGGCGATCCATTACATTGTTCTTCTACTATTGAACATATATGTGTTGCTATGGAGAACGACAAGCCTATTTTTGGTATTTGTATGGGGAATCAACTATTGGCTATAGCAGGTGGAGCTCAACGATACAAATTAAAATATGGTCACCGCAGTAGTAATCAACCAGTTCAACTGGTAGGCACACAACATGCTTTTATTACTTCTCAAAATCACGGTTTTGCTATTAACAATCAAACACTTGATAAAAATTGGGCACCATTATTTTTGAATATTAATGATGGTACTAATGAAGGTATTTATCATACTACTAAACCCTGGTTTTCTGTGCAATTTCATCCTGAAGCTTCGGCAGGCCCAACTGATACGGAATTTTTATTTGATGTTTTTATTAAAACATTGACTGAAAAAAACAAAATTATTCCTGAATTAATTGAAAAAGAATTAAGTTTATTACAAGTTAAGAAACACCCTTATAATGGTCCTGAAAAAGGTGAAATAAAGAAAGTACTGGTATTAGGCTCAGGAGCGTTGAAAATTGGAGAAGCAGGAGAATTTGACTATTCCGGCTCTCAAGCATTGAAAGCTTTAAAAGAAGAAGGCGTTCAAACAGTATTAATTAATCCCAATATTGCTACCGTACAAACTTCTGAAGGTATTGCTGATAAAGTATATTTTTTGCCTATCACACCTTATTTTGTAGAACGTGTAATTGAAAAAGAACGACCTGATGGTATCTTTCTGTCTTTTGGTGGACAAACAGCATTAAATTGTGGAGTCGCCCTTTACCAAAATAATATTTTTGAAAAATATAAGGTGCGAGTATTAGGAACACCAGTTCAAGCTATTATTGATACGGAAGACAGAGAAATTTTCAATCAGCGTTTATCTGAAATAAATGTAAAATATATTCAAAGTCAAGCAGTTACTCATTTGAATGAAGCTTACGAAGCCGCACATAAAGTGGGTTATCCTATTATTGTGCGAGCCGCTTATGCTTTGGGAGGATTAGGAAGTGGTTTTTGCAATAATGATGAGGAACTAAAATCTGTTGTCGAAAAAGCTTTTTCTTATTCACCACAGGTTTTAATTGAAAAATCCTTAAAAGGCTGGAAAGAAATTGAATATGAAGTAGTTCGTGATAGATATGATAATTGTATCACAGTTTGTAGCATGGAAAATTTCGATCCACTGGGTATTCATACAGGCGAGAGTGTAGTAGTTGCTCCTTCACAGACGTTGACCAGCAGTGAATATTATAAATTACGGGAATTGTCTATCAAAATTATTCGTCACATTGGTATCATTGGTGAATGTAACATACAATATGCTCTCGATCCGAATTCTGAAGATTATCGTGTCATTGAAGTGAATGCTCGGTTGAGTCGTTCTTCAGCATTGGCTTCAAAAGCAACGGGTTATCCGCTGGCTTTTATTGCTACAAAATTAGGTTTGGGATATGGTTTAGCAGAGTTAAAAAATTCCATCACCAAAGTTACTTCTGCTTTTTTTGAACCAGCGGTAGATTATGTTGTTTGCAAAATTCCACGTTGGGATTTGAATAAATTTAATGGTGTTTCTCATTTATTAGGCAGCAGTATGAAATCGGTGGGGGAAGTTATGTCAATTGGGCGTTCATTTGAAGAAATCTTTCAAAAAGGATTGCGAATGGTAGGACTTGGAATGCACGGATTTGTTGCCAATAGAGATTATTTTGTAGATGATATTGATGATGCTCTTTCTCAACCGACTGATAAACGTGTATTTTATCTTGCACAAGCCTTACACGAGGGTTATTCTATTGATCGATTGTACGAGTTAACAAAAATAGACCGATGGTTTCTTTACAAATTAAAACATATTATTGATTTGGAAAAGGAATTAATGGGTTATAATTCTTTATCATCTCTGCCTGATAAGTTATTGTATGAAGCTAAAAAAGCTGGTTTTTCTGATTTTCAGATTACACGGCTTGTTCTTAAATGCAGTAGCGATGAAATGGATGATATGATAAAAGTGACGCGTGAATATCGGAAAAGTCGAAATATTTTACCTGTTGTCAAACAAATTGATACGCTGGCGGCTGAATATCCTGCACAAACTAACTACTTGTATTTAACATATAATGGATCTACTCATGATATTCAGTATGAAAACGACCAGCTTTCAGTTATAGTTCTTGGTTCAGGAGCTTACCGAATCGGTTCTTCTGTGGAATTTGATTGGTGTAGTGTAAATGCTCTGATGACTATCAAAAAAGAAGGTTACCGTTCTGTGATGATCAACTATAATCCTGAAACCGTCTCAACTGATTATGACATGTGCGATCGATTGTATTTTGATGAATTGACTTTTGAACGGGTAATGGATATTATTGAGCTGGAAAATCCAAAAGGTGTAATTGTTTCAACTGGCGGGCAAATACCTAACAATCTGGCTTTGAAATTAGCTAAGGCAAATGTAAAAATATTAGGTACGCAAGCTGAATTTATAGATATGGCAGAAGATCGTCATAAATTTTCTGCTATGCTTGATCAATTGGGAATTGATCAGCCACGATGGAAAGAATTGACTACTTTTGAAGATGTTAAAGAATTTGTGAATCGGATTGGATACCCCGTATTGGTTCGTCCTTCTTATGTATTATCGGGTGCTGCTATGAATGTTTGTTATGATGATTCGCAACTTGAAAATTTCTTAAAAGTTGCAACGGAAGTTTCTAAAAAGCATCCAGTAGTAGTTTCAGAATTTTTGGAACGTTGCAAGGAAATAGAAATCGATGCAGTTGCCAATAAGGGTGAAATTATTGCTTACGCTATTTCAGAACACATAGAATTTGCTGGTGTGCATTCAGGCGATGCCACCACTCAATTTCCACCACAAAAAATTTATATAGAAACCATTCGCAGGATTAAAAATATCGCTCGACAAATTGCTCATTCCTTGCAAATTTCAGGACCATTTAACATTCAGTTTTTGGCGCGTGATAATTATATAAAAGTAATTGAATGTAATTTGCGTTCTTCACGAAGTTTTCCTTTCGTTTCGAAGGTGTTAAAAATAAATTTCATTGATTTAGCAACCAGAATTATGCTGGGACTTCCTGTGGAAAAACCTGAAAAATCGGCTTTTGACTTAGATTATGTTGGTATTAAAGCTTCTCAATTTTCATTTGCACGTTTGCAGCAAGCTGACCCCATTTTAGGAGTAGATATGGCTTCAACGGGAGAAGTTGGCTGCTTAGGTGATGATTTTTCAGAAGCAGTTTTAAAAGCTTTGTTATCAGTTGGTTTTAAAATTCCGGAGAAAAATATTCTGATTTCTTCAGGTGAACCAAAATCAAAAGTGGATTTGCTTGATGCTTGCAGGTTACTGTATAAAAAAGGTTATCAGATTTATGCTACAAGAGGAAGCCATCAATTTTTAGCTGAAAATGGTATTGAAAGTAAAGTAGTCCTGTGGCCTGATGAGGAAGGCGAGTATAATGTCAAGGATATGATTGCACAAAGAAAATTTGATTTGGTAATTAATATTCCAAAGAATGTAACTCAACGTGAATTGGCAAATGATTATGTCATACGTCGCAGTGCTATCGATTATAATATCCCTTTATTAACAAACGCACGACTTGCCAGTGCTTTTATTTTTGCTTTTTGTAATATAAAATTGGAAGATATTAAAATAAAAAGCTGGGATGAATACTAATTTTGAAAAATAATTTCCACTAACACCAATCAATGAATTGTTGTTTTCGATGAAATGTAGAAAACAGAAAAATAGATTTCGTTTAAATTAAAAAATTTGGTTATTTTTGTATTCCTTTCAAATAATCGGGATGTAGCTCAGTCCGGTTTAGAGTACGCGTCTGGGGGGCGTGTGGTCGCTGGTTCGAATCCAGTCATCCCGACAAAATTATAAAAGACTGTTAAACAACAATTTAACAGTCTTTTCTTTTCTTTTCTTTTCTTTTCTTTGAAATTATCTTATAATAGTTCCTTTATCATTACTAACGCTGCTTGAGTAGCTCTTTCGATATTTTGTTCTCGCGTATTGCTAAAATGAAAAAGTTTACTGACTAATTTTTCTTCTGAACAAGCAGCTATCCAAACTGTGCCAACAGGTTTTTCTGGACTTCCACCTGTAGGTCCTGCTATTCCAGAAGTAGCTACAGCAATATCAGCATTTAATAAGCGACGAACGCCAGCAGCCATTTGTTCAACCACTGGCTGGCTAACAGCTCCAAATTTTTCAAGATCGTCAGTTGAAACTCCCAAAAGGTTGATTTTTACTTCATTATCGTAAGCTACAACGGAGCCTTTAAAATAATTGGAACTTCCTGAATGAGAAGTAAACCGATGAGCAATGTTTCCTCCGGTACAACTTTCAGCCGTTACTACCGTTTTTTCTTGCGAAAGCAATAATTTTGCAACAACCTGTTCCATGGGAAGGTCCTCATAAGCAACAATGGCATTTCCCAATATCAGTGTTAAAGCATCAATTTGCTGATTAAGTGAAAATTCCAGAGAAAGAAGATTATCTGAAGTGCCACTCAACCGCAACTTTACAATTCCATAATTAGGTAAATAGGCTAAATGAATGTTTTCGGGCAAATTTTTTTCCCAGTCTGCAATTTTAATAGCTAAATCCGATTCAGAATATCCGAAAACCTGGACAGTCTTGTGTATAATTTTAGGCGTTTTAAAATAAGCTTGCAACTTAGGCATCACTTCTCTGCTCATGGCTTCTTTCATTTCGTAAGGAACACCTGGCATGGAAACAATTATTTTTTTATCTTTTTCGAACCACATAATAGGAGCAGTACCTACGGTGTTTTGAATTACTTCGCAATTTTCTGGGACAAAAGCTTGTGAACGAGTCAAATCATTAATAACAAATTCTGGTCGAGAAGCAAACACCTTTTTAATATTTTCCAAAATGGAAGAATCAAATATTAATTTCGTATTAAAATATTTACACAAAGTCTTTTTTGTGATGTCATCATTAGTCGGTCCTAATCCACCAGTCATCAGTACAATATCCACATGTTTCATAGCGGCATGTAAAGCATCTATAATTTGTTTTTCCTCATCATGTACGGAGGTTATTTGGAAAACTTCAAAGCCTATTTTATTTAATTCTTGGGCTATCCAGGCTGAATTGGTATCAACAATTTGACCAATTAAAATTTCATCTCCAATTGTAATAATTTCAACTTTAGGGGTTTTCATGCTTAAATTATAATTTTTTGTTGTATGAATAAATTTGATATTTTATATTTTTTTTGATTCTTCTTCCTGAGCAATTTTTTCTAACTGACCATACCAATTCTCGCCAAAGCGACGAATCAAAGCGTCCTTCAGAAAACGGTAAAGCGGTATTTGTAAATTTTTTCCCTGCTTATAACCGTAAAGACAATGATGCCAATGATGAACGTTTACCGCTATAAATTCATCATAATTTTGCAATCGTACAGGATATAAATGGCAGGAAACAGGTTTTGGGAAATCAGTTTTACCCTCACAAAAAGCTTTTTCAAAGACACATTTACAAGTACCATCCGCATCGAAATAAGTAAAAACACATTCTTTACCCTTGACTAATGAAGTTACAGTATCTCCATCTTCGTCGATATACCAAAAACCTTGATTTTTAATAATTTGTCTTTCTTTTTCAGATAAATCGTCCCAGACGATTGGTAAAATTTTTTCTATGATTTCAATTTCACTTTTCTCCAGAGGAGCACCCGAAACACCTTCAACGCAACAAATTCCCTTGCAGAAAGACAAATCACATGCAAACCTATCAGTTATCAAATCGCTGCTGACAAGGGTTTCGTCTATTTGAAATATCATTTCTTTATTAAATATGTTTTAAATAGTTTTCTAAATTTGAAAAAAACATGCTAAATTACGCATTTTGGTTAGAAACTGGATATTATTTTTAAAAGAAAATCCAAAAATCACCCTTATTTTTCACCGATTTCGATGACTTCAAGATCTTTAATTTCTTTTCTGTCAATCTTCAAACGAATGATAGTTTGTATTTTATGAATTCCAAATTTACCTTCTGCGCCAGGATTAACATACAAGAAATGGAATTTTTTATCATATTTCACTTTCAAAATATGACTGTGTCCACAGACAAACAAATCAGGAGGTTGATGAATAAAAACAGATTGGATGGCTGGTAAATATTTACCTTGTTGCGTACCTATATGTGTCAACCATACATCGACTTCTTCACACAGAAAGCGATTATACTCAGGAAAAACAGCACGAACATCATAACCATCCATGTTTCCATATACTCCCCGAACGGGTTTAAATTGAGTTAATGAATTTACTACTTCCATTGAACCCCAATCGCCTGCATGCCATATTTCATCACAATCGGCAAAATATTCAAAAACTCGATCATCTAAAAAACCGTGTGTATCGGAAAGAATACCAATTTTTTTCATATTTTTTGACAATTACAGAATGTTTTCGTCGGTAGTTGATATAACAAAAATTACTTTGAGAAATTGATATAAAGTTAATAAAAGAACTTAAATGAAGAACCATTTTTTATTATCTATTGAGAATTTTTTAGGTTTTCATTTATTGTGGCACAATCGTTGTTGTATTTTTTATTGAAGGAATGAGTGCTTTTAGTATTTGTTTAAAACCTGCCAAATTAGCTATTAAAAAATTTCTTTTTTTGGAATGAAAGCTAAAAATTATATTTGTATAATAATTTTAATGCTGGGTTTTGTAAATTATTTGCAAGCTCAATTGCCGGAAACTGCTGTTGAAAATTCACCTGAGCAAGAAGCCGCCAAGCAAACTGCCAGGCTTGAACAAGAATTGAATTTGACTCTTGAACAAACAAAAAAAATTTATGAAATTAATCTTCGATATGCCAAACAACGTCAACTTTGCAATAAACGTTCAGAAGTAATGGAACTCATCAAGAAAAAAGATGTAGAAATTCAGCAAGTATTAAGTGGAGATCAATATCAGCAGCTTCTGAACAAACGTAATGAACGTTCCACCATGCAAGTACCTACCACCGAAGGAATAAGAAATATTACGCCTTCTTATCGTCCTATAAATGAGAGAAAATCTGTCGAAAGTAGTCCCAGCAATAGAATGAAGCAAAAAAATACTTCTTCAAAGCCTTCGCCTCGAAAGTAAAAAAGAGAATGGCAAAATCGTTTCAATAACATATGTCTAATCCTTATTTCAAGTTTAAAAAATTTACAGTTTTTCAGGACAAATGTGCCATGAAAGTCGGTGTTGATGGCGTTTTGTTAGGAGCATGGACACCACTTGAAAATTCTATGCATATTTTAGAAGTCGGTACAGGGACAGGTTTAATTTCAATGATGCTGGTTCAAAGAAGTAATGCTTTCATTGATGCCATTGATATTGATAAACAAGCCATTTTTCAGGCACAACAAAATATTAATTTTTCGCCATGGAGAAATCGTATTCAGTTATCTGAAATATCTTTTCAAGAATACGTTCAAAAGACTGCTTCGAAATATGATTTGATTGTTTCAAATCCACCTTATTTTGTAAACTCACTGAAAGCACCTTCTGTGTCAAGAACACAGGCACGACATGCTGACACACTTTCTCATTCAGAATTGATTGAATTGGGTAATCAAATTTTGAAACCGACCGGCAATATTTGCCTTATTCTACCTGTAAAAGAAGGATTGAAATGTTATTTGCATGCTTTGGAATTAAACATGGGGTGTCAGCAGTTGGTTTTTGTTTATCCTCGTATTGAACTTCCAGCAAAACGCTTGTTGCTTCACTTTTCAAAAGAAGATGCTGTGACTCGTGTAAGTAAATTGGTAATTGAAACCACTCACCGACATCAATATACGCCGGAATTTAAAGCATTGGTTTCAGATTTTTATCTGAATTTATAATGATACCAGTTCATTAACTGGCATAAGTGGCTACCAAAATATCAGTGCTACGTACTTTTTGATATACATTG
>Ga0209409_1000806_pt1 | contig 30473 bp, 29 predicted proteins | sample AD_JPNMR1_MetaG_FD_184424 | JGI IMG/M metagenome (GOLD analysis project Ga0209409, IMG submission 184424) | Active sludge microbial communities of municipal wastewater-treating anaerobic digesters from Japan - AD_JPNMR1_MetaG (SPAdes) (version 2) | ecosystem: Engineered > Bioreactor > Anaerobic...
TGGCAAGATTAAAATCTTAACAGAAAAAAATAACAAGGGGTTATCAGAAATAATAAGGGAAGTAATAAATACAATGTTGCCCTTTTTAAAGAAAAAGCATTTAACAGAGGAAAGAAGAAAGAGAGACTATCCTTCTGTAAATGCAACAAAGAAAGTAAGGGTATTTCTTGAAGAAAGAATTTATAACGAACTAAAACAGATACACGATACACTAAATACTTTTAGTATCGCTGTATTGGTAAGGGAGATATTAAAGTTGTATTTTGATCTTATAGAAAAGTATGGGTTTGATGGGTTTGAAAAAAGGCTTGAGAAGGTGAAGAATAAGATAGAGGATATGAGGGCAAGGAAGGTAAAATGGTATAAGGATAAGGATGAGAGGATTCATCCAGATATCCCCTTTTATATCGACCAGGAGGTATATTATTACCTTGTTTTTGGTACAGATTTTTGCCTTAAACAGATTCAATTTTTATAAAAACAGGTATTTTTTAAAAATTTTCTTTATTTTATTACTCTTACTCAAAAATGATCCTACCATAACTCTGCTTTCAATATTCCAAAGATAGTTTAACTTTTTGACAAAATAAATTTTTTTAAGTATAATATTAGAGTTAACAACTATCAACTTTATTTCAGAGTTTAATTTTAGAGCATTATGGTTGTGAAAATAATACATATTGTTTGTTCTACCTGATTTGTAGTTCGTATTTTTGTTCAGAGTACTCTCTCAAATAAGATATATGTAAACAACTCTTTATTTTTATAATATTTCTTTAAAATTTTGGTCACTTCTGGCTACATTTGCAAACGGATCATTTATAAATAACTAATATCTTTTTTTTATGATTATCTATTAAATTAAGAAAGATAAAAGATATAGATTTTTTGACATTGTATCCGGATACCTAATTAAATGAAGATATAGCATTGAATCTATTTAATAGAACAGGAATAATAGGAAATTTTAGTTATAATATTTTTGAATATTTAAATTTAGAAAAAATTATAAAAATGTTCCGAATTTTAAATTAGATAATTATTTTGATTTTAAAAAAAATTTACAAAATAGTTGCCAATATTATTTTTTTTTTGTAAATTAATAAATATAGCATAAAATGTAATTAGTATTTTTAAAAATTTAAAAAGTATTCTTTTGTAAAAGAGGTTAGTATGGAAGAAAAGAAAATTATAATAGTAGAAGATGAAACTCTTGTTTCTAATGACATAAGAGAATCATTAAAAAATGTTGGTTATAAAATAGTTTCAATATTTAACTCTGGTGAAGAAATTTTAAATAGTATAGAAGAATTAGACGAACTGCCAGACCTTATTTTAATGGATATACGGTTAAAAGGGAAAATAGATGGCATTAAAGCAGCAAAAGAGATAAGAAAAAAATATGATATACCAATAATATTTTTAACAGCATTTTGTGATAATGACACACTTGATAGAGCAAAGGAAGCTTCTCCTTTTGGATATATAATTAAGCCTTATAATGAAAAAGAGTTATATGCCACTATAGAAGTAGCATTATATAAACATAAAGCAGATAAAATTTTAAAAGAGAGGGAAGAATGGATTAATGCTATTCTTAAGAGTATAGGGGATGCACTTATTGCAACAGATTCCAAAGGACATATTTTGTTTATGAACGAGATGGCAGAGAAATTAACCGGCTGGAAAGCAGAAGAGGTAAAAGGGAAAAAAATGAACTCTTTATTTAAGATTCTTGAAGATGATGAAAATAGCACTATTTCTTCTTTTGATTCCTTTTCTTCTATAAACATATCAGAAAATCTAATCCTTGTTGCAAGAAATGGGGAAAAGATAAAAATAAGAGAAAATGCCACTCCAATCAAGGATGAAAAGGGAAATATAAAGGGAATAGTTGTTGTATTTTATAATAGGGAGATGGCTAAGGTGTAACCCGTAATTTTACCTCAATAATATTTGATTTTACAGATTCAATAAAAGAAGGATTTCTGTCTATTTCTGCTCCTGAGTTGTACCCTTTTGCTATGATGTATACATACATTTTATAGATATAATATAATGGCGGATTGCTCTCTTCTGTTATATAAGATATCCCCTTATTATCATAATATCTTTTATCATAAAATCCTTTAAATACACCATCATTTATTTCATCCAGCCAGCTTGCATTTTCATATTCAGAAGGATTGGGATATAGTTCTTCCATAAAAATAAAACTATTAGCAGGATCTTTATATGGGTTTTTGTCAGTGGTATTATCATTTATCGGATCATTATGAAAACAGAATCTTACATTATCATTTTTATCTGTTAAAACATCTTTTATCATTTCAAGAGATACCGGAATCGTTGTTGTTTTATAAAATTCTTCCATATGAGGAAAAGTTGTTTTTGGGAATCTATAAGGGCTATCTGGTGGGTTGGGTGGATACTGGTCATTTGATAGATCCAGAAGTTTACTATTTTTTGATATGTAAGGATTTCTTACAACCATTTTTTTTGCATTTTCCTCTTTATCAAAATAGTAATATACATCATAGCCTATGAGTAAATAATAAATATTATCCATTTCTTGATTATATCCTTTAAATAGGATTTTTACCTGATCAGTACCGCTATTTTCTAAATGAATATTAGATGGCTCCATAAAATATACAGAATCTTCAAACCCACAAGAAAAGAGAATAAGAGAGATAATAATAACATATTTAAATTTTTTCATTTTATAATCAGGTATAATTATACTACAAAAGTTTTAATTTGTCAAAAATTTAATGTTTATAATTAATATATTTTCTTGTTTTTCTTTTTTTTTAATTATTTATATTTTTTTATATTTTTTTAAAAAAAATATAATTTATTGACTTATTCAAAATAATTTAATATATTTATATAGATATGAAAAAAATAGTTTTTTATATTTTTTTAATTCTAAATACAAATTTTCTCCTTATTTCTACTAATATAAAACAGAAAGGAATCATTGATTTTGCTGAATTAAAAATTAAAAATCAAAAAGAATGGTATATAAATTTAGATACTGAGTGGGAATTTTATTTTAACAAGTTTTTATTCTCAGAAGATTTTAAGAATAATAATATTCAAAAAGAATATATTTTAGTTCCCGGCTTCTGGAATTTACAAAAGAAATCTTTTAATAGATATGGATATGGAACTTACCGATTAGTATTAAAAAATGTTCCACAAGATATTTTAAGTATAGATATACCAAGAGTATTTTCTGCTTATAGACTATTTATAAATGGGGAATTGATTAAGGAAAAGGGAAGAGTTGGAAAGAATAAAAAAGAATCTTTGCCATCTTTTGGTAGAGAAATATTAACTTTTAATTCTAAAAATAAAGAATTAGAGATAATTTTTCATATTTCAAATTATTCCGAATATAGAGGTGGTGGAATTTTTAGAAATATTAAGATTGGAAATGTTTATGCAATATATAAAAGATTTACTTTGAGTCTTTTGCTCGATATCAGTTCAATAGCAATTTTAATATTTGTTATTATTTATCATCTATCTATTTTTATATTTACTAACAAAAAAGATAAAGGATTCATTTATATCTCCTTATTTGCTTTTCTTTATATTATAAGAATTATGTTTACAAATAGCAATTTAATCTTATATTTATTCCCAAATTTGTCATATAATATTTTTTATAGAATAGAAATTTTAACTCTTTTTTTAAGCATCCCATTTTTTTTGTTTTTTTTCAAAAGATTATTTTACTATGAAGCCAAGAAGATTTTTATATATATTTATATGATTTTAGCAGGATTTTTTACTATTTTAAATCTCTTCTTACCACAAGATTGCTTTTCCATAACATTATTATTTTCATATATTCTTTTGGTGTTTGTTATGGGGACAGTGTTTGTATGGTCGATTAATGCTATAATTGATAAGAAAAAAGATTCTATTATATTTTTATTTTCTTTTTTGATTTTAATAGGTACTGGATTAAACGATATATTTTTTTCATTATTAGTTATAAGAACATTATATTTATTACCTATTGGAATTGCTATTTTTATTTTTATTCAAATTTTTATTCTTAATAAAAGATTTTTATATTCTTATGAAATCATAGAAAACTTTTCAGATAATCTTTTCAAATCAAAGGATCAATTATTAAATATAAATACAATTCTTGAAGAAAAGGTAAAAGAAAGGACAAAAGAACTTGAAAAAAAGATAGAAGAAAATGAAAGAATGAAAGAGCAAATTTTTAGAATGCAAAAGATAGAGGCATTGAGTTTTATTGCGAGTGGGGTTGCTCATGACTTTAACAATATTTTATCAATAATACTTTCTAATATTTCGCTGATAAAAATTAATAAAGAAAATACTACTGAAATTGATACTTATATTTATAACATCGAAAATGCCTTAAAAAATGCTTCTAATTTTATTAATCAATTGTTAACCTTTTCAACAGGTGAAAATGAAGATCTTAAAGTAAATATAGATTTATTTTCTCTTTTAGATGAAATATTGAAATTTGTTCTTACTGGAACCCAGATAAAATATAGATTTTTATCTAAAAAAAATGGATATTATGTATATGGCGATAGGGGACAGATATATCAGGTATTTTTAAATATAATAGTAAATGCAAAACAGGCAATGGGGAATAGAGGGGAGATTGAGGTTAGCATTGAAATATTAACAGATAATAATAAATATAATATTAGAGAAGATTTAAAATTTATAAAAATAGATATAAAAGATAATGGACCTGGCATACCAGAAGAGAATCTGTCTAAAATATTTGATATTTTCTGGTCAAATAAAAAGGAAGGGAAAGGGATAGGTCTTGCAATGACTTATTATATTGTCCAAAAACATAATGGATATATATTTGTGGATTCAACAGAAGGAGTTGGAACTACTTTTACAATTCTTCTGCCAGTAAGTAATAAAAAAAATTGTATTAATGATAAAGAATCCAATGAAACGATTGCTGCTAAAAATAATAGTAGAGTTTTAATACTTGATGATGAAGAGGCTATTTTAGATCTGACTTCATGTATTCTTGAAAAAAACGGCTTTGAAGTTTTTAAAGAAGATAACATCGAAGATGCTTTTAATTTATATAAGAATTTATTAGAAAAAAATAATAGGATTGATTTTGTAATTGTAGATTTAAATATAGATGGAAATATTACGGGTCTTGATTTTATAAAAAAAATATTGAATATCGATAACAATGCTTTATTTGTTTTGTCTACTGGAACTCCGGATCTTATTAATATTAATTTAAAGGAGTATAATATCCTTGATATTCTTAAAAAGCCTTATTCTTATGAAAATTTAACCCTATTAACAAAAAAAATTATGAAATTTAAAAAAGATTTTAAAGTAATTAATTCACACTAATTTTGATTTTAAGTTCCGAATAAGTTATCATTGAACTAAAAAAAATAAAGTAACATAAGGAATAGAGAAAGGGACAGACCTTATAATAACCAGAAATAATTAGTTAAATAGATTATTAGAAATTCATAAATATAGTTAAAAGAATAAAAAGAATATATTTTTAATCAAAAGGGACAGACTTGGTTTTCTTTAAAAAAATTACTTTCTTTTAATATAAAAAATATATTCAAGATTGCCTTTTGTTCCTTTTATTTCTGACTCGACAACGCCAGAAATTTCAAGATTCATATTTAAAATCTCTTCTTTTACAGCCTCTATTATCTTATCTCTATCTTCAGCATTAACAACCCCTCTAAAATCAGATGAAAGACTAAGGATTTCTCTATATCTCTTAAATTCAAATTGAGGTTTAATTAAAACAATCAAATCTTTAATATCAAGATTTAAAAAAATATGTTCTATAATAGGAATACTGGAAGTAAAACTAACATCCATTACCGCGAACTCAACATTTTCAGGAAAATCGGTTTTCACAAGAGATTGAATTACTCTATTTTCTATTACAACTACTTTTGGATTTATCCGTAAGAAATAATCAATCTGATTTTTTCCACAATCTACAGCATAGACTCTTTTTGCCCCTTTTTGAAGAAGGACCTCTGTAAATCCACCAGTAGAACTTCCTATATCAATTGTAATCTTATCTTTTACATTTATATCAAAATGTTTAAAAGCAGTAAGAAGTTTATATGCTCCTCTTGAAACATATCTTTTTTTTTCTTTTATTCTGATATTATCTGTATCTTTTATGTGATAATAAGGGGATGTGATTACTTTATCATTTATTAATACCCTACCAGCCATTATAAAAGCCATTGCTTCTTTTTCAGAATAGCCATAATTATTGATTAAAAATTCTACTAATTTTATTTTTTTCTTCATTTATCACGATTAATAAGAAAATCTAAAAATTCGAAAAAAAATTCTTTATTTGAAGGAAGTTTTTCAATAATATTAGAAGCCATATTCTTATATTTTAAAAGAAGTTCTTTTGCTTTTTCTATACCAAACAAATTAACTATACAGGATTTTTTATTCTTTTGATCACTACCAACTGGTTTACCCATAGCCTCCTCTTTTCCTTCTACATCAAGAATATCATCTTTTATTTGAAAAATAAATCCCAATACTTCCCCAAGAAATTCTATAACTTTTAAATCATTATTACTTGCTCCCCCATTTATGGCCCCTAAAAGCATTGAAAGTTCTATTAAATTTGCTGTTTTATGTTTATTAATTCTATTTATATCATTAAGATCTAAATTACTATCAGAATATATATCAAGATATTGCCCTAAAATCATCCCTTTTTCGCCACTTTTATCATAGATTAAATAAAGAATCTCATTCAATTTATTAATTTTAGAATATTGAGAAAGCATTCCAAATGCTTTTGTTAAAAGAGCATCTCCTATGAGTAAAGCATAAGCCTCATCCTTTACAACATGAAGGGTCTTTAATCCTCTTCTTAATTCATCATTATCCATGCAAGGTAGATCATCGTGAACCAAGGAATAAGTGTGAATTAATTCAACAGTTGCAGCAAGTATATAAGAATCATTATCTATTTCTTTGAATATTTTGTTTGTCTCAAGCAAAAGTAGGGGACGGACTCTCTTACATGGGGCAAAAGTAATGTAATTCATACCCCATTCGAGTGATAAATAGGAAGAATCTTCATAATATAATAAATCATATAATATTTTTTCAATATTAAGTTCGGAAATTTTTCTATCTACAATATTCATACAATATCCTAATTGTAATGTTATATAGAGAATCTTTTTATTTCAACTGTTTTAAAACTAACTTTATCAATACCTGCTATAATTCCTTGCATTTTACAATTTTCCTTAGAAGGAATAAATGGAGCCATTGACTGATTTATAATTTTTTCTAATACATTATTTTTTTCCATACCTATTATACTATCGAGTCCCCCACACATTCCTATATCTGTAATATATCCGGTCCCCTTTGGTAAAATTGTTTCATCAGCAGTCTGAGTATGAGTGTGTGTCCCTGCTACTAAAGAAACTCTTCCATCAAAATCCATTGCGAGTGTTATTTTCTCTGGATTATATTCTGCATGAAAATCAACAACTACTATTTCACAGTTTTTTAATTCATTTCTTAAAAGTTTATTTAAAGTCTGAAAGGGACAATCTATTGGTATCATATTGTATCTGCCCATAAGATTTACTACACCAATATTTATATCTCCTACTTTTCTTATGCAATATCCCTTCCCTTCTACCTCTGGATAATTAGCAGGCCTTAATAATATATCATAAGTCGTTAATAATTTAGCAGCATCATTATTTGACCAGATATGATTCCCAGAAGTTATTACATTTACCCCAGAGTTTATAAGGTTTATAATTATCTGTTCTGTAATCCCAAAGCCATTATCAGCATTTTCTCCATTAGCAATAATAAAATCTATTTTTTCTTTATTTCTTAAGGAATTTAACTTTAAGAAAACTTCTTCTACGCCGGGTTGTCCGACAAGATCACCCAACATCGCTATTTTTATAGTATTATTCAAAATATATTCCTAAAATAAAATTTTTAATAAAATATAGCAAAAAGTTTTTAAATAGTAAATAGTAATTTTTATTTCATATCAAAAATTCCAGTAATAGAGGCAATCTATCAAGAAATTCAAAATTTTTATTCTTAAAATAAAAAACTCCACAAAAAATATAATTTTCTAATGCTTCATGTATGTTATTTTTCTTTAAATTTTCGTTTACTCTTTTAAAACTTCTTACAAAATCCTCAATTTTTTCTATTACTTCACTCTTAAATCTATCAAACCACACCTTTCCTCTTATTTTTAATCTTTTGTTGTATCTAACGGCAAATGTTCCCAGTACCCACTGCATTATTTTTGATAGATTTTCCCCTCTTTTGGGTCTTATAATAAAATGACAGTGAGTATAAACAAATACGAAATTTAGAAGTGAGAATCTAAATTTCTTCTTTGCCTGTTTTAAAGTTAATAATAGCATTTCGCGAACGAAGAGGGGCTTTAGTTCAGGTCTGTCCCTGTTGATTGTGCAGGTAATATAATAGCTAGCCCCCTTTTTTAATACTCTATTTCTTCTCATAAAAAATCCTCCTTTCTTTTAAAAAGTATTTCTATATATTAATCACAAAATTTTTGAGAAAATCCTTTACAATTTTTGAGAAAAAATTTAATTTTTTTTGAAAAAAATTAAAGTGAGGGACAGACTTATAAATTTTTTTATGATTTAAAGAGGGACAGACCTAATCATTATGGATTTAAAAAAAATAAAGAAGAAAAGATATAATATTTAGATATCCCTGAAAGAGAAAGACAGCCTTCTATTATTATGATTTTTAATATTTAATTATGTATAATAATATAAATATAAGGGACAGACCTTGACTCCTTATAATCCCTCTATAATAATTATTTTAAAATACCACAATCCTATTTAATAAGAAACATAAAATTTTTACTAATTATATTTTATTAATTTTAAGACTTAATAATTTATATTTATAACTTTAACATTTACTAAACAAATATAAATGTTTTTTTTATTAAACTTTTGACAAAATTAGAAAATTGAAGTATATCAATCTAAAAAACTATAAACATAACTTTAAGGAGAAGACAATGGAATATTCTTATGATGTTTTTGGGTTTGAAAATGCTTTAATGGATATTCAGGCATTTATTCCAGAAAAGGTTTTGAAAAAATTAGGGATTCAAAAAGGTGTTATGCATCTTGTGGATGAAAAAAAATCGAGAGAAATATTGGAGGCTATTAGTAAATACAAAACAATTTCAGTGCCTGGTGGAAGCTCTGCAAATACTTTGAGTGCTCTTGCTTTACTGGGGGGTAAAGCAGTATATACTGGCATTGTCTCTGATGATTTTTATGGAAGACTATACATTTCAAAAATAGCAGAAAGAGGGGTAAAAACTCTTATTAAGAAAAAGGATTATGGTATAACAGGAACTTCAATAATTCTTACAACTGAGGATGCTGAAAGAACCATGAATACTCATCTTGGAGTTTGTAGAGAATATCAGATTAGCGATATTGATTTAGAGATATTATATAAATCTAAAATGGTTCATTGCACTGGTTATCAATGGGATACTGATCCACAAAAAGAAGTCACAATGTTTGTTTTAAATGAGGCTAAAAAGGCAAATATAGAAGTAAGTTTTGATATTGCTGATCCTTTTTGTATAGAAAGAAATGTTAATGATTTTAAAGATATATTCTCTAAATATGTATCTATTCTTTTTGGTAATAAAGACGAAGCGACTATTCTAACCGGTAAAAATGATCCAGTTGAAGCAGGAAAAGAGATAGTAAAAATGGGAGTAAAAATTGCAGTTGTAAAAATTGGTAGCAAGGGGAGTTTTATAGTAACAAAAGATGATGTTATAAAGATAGATATATATCCAGCAGAAAAGGTACTTGATTCCACTGGATGTGGCGATATCTATGGTGGTGGCTTTTTGTATGGTTATACAAGAGGATATTCTCTTGAAAAATGTGGTAAAATAGCAAGTTATCTTGCTTCTCAGATTATAAGTGTGCCAGGTGTGCAGCTTGAACTTCTTGATTTTAATAAAATAAAAGAATTTATAAATATAGAAATAATAGAAAAATAAAAGAATATGTATAACAATGATATTCTTGTTGAAAATGTAGAAAAAAGAGCCCCTTTTTATCTTGATAATAAACCAAGAGATAAAAGAGTTTTAGATGCAATGAGAAGGGTTGATAGAAAACTCTTTCTTCCAGAGTCATCCAGATCTCTTGCTTATGAGGATATCCCCCTTCCAATAGGTTATAATCAGACCTGTTCTCAACCGAGCATGGTTGCCTTTATACTTGACGAATTGGAGATAAAAGAAAATAGTAAAATTCTTGAGATTGGATCTGGTTGCGGATATGCTGCTGCTATTGCTTCTATCTTATGTAAGCCTGCTGGCATTGTTTACGCTATAGAAATAATAAAAGAACTTTATGAATTTGCAAGAAGAAATCTTGCTTCATATATGGAAAATATTGTCCTCTTAAATAAGAATGGCTCAAAAGGTCTTATTGAATATGCACCATTTGATAGAATATTTTTATCAGCAGGGGTAGGTAAAAATTTTAACAATAAGATATTGCTGGATCAACTTAGTGAAGGAGGCATTTTAATCTATCCAGAAACCTATGGAAATCTATATAAAATCAAAAAAGAGAAGGGGAAAATATTAACAGAAATATTTTATGGTGTCTCTTTTGTCCCATTAGTAGAATGAAATATTTAAAAAAAGGATGGAAGATATGGAACAAAATAATGACTATAAAAAGAAGGCTCTGTTTTTAATATTTATATTTGGTATCATAAGTTTATTAGGGGATGTGATATATGAAGGGGCAAGAAGTATATACGGCCCTTTTACAAAAACAATTTCAATGGATATTGCCCTTGTTGGATTTATTACTGGACTTGCCGAATTTTTAGGATATTTTATTAGAATTATATCTGGCTATTTATCAGATAAAACAAAATCCCCTTGGATTTTTACTATATTAGGTTATGGAATGCTTATATCAATTCCATTACTATCATTAACTGGGATATGGCAAATAGTCTCTATTTTTATTATTTGTGAGAGAATTGGGAAGGCAATAAGAAGTCCTGCAAAAGATACTATTTTATCACAGGCAACAAAGAGAATAGGGACAGGCCTCGGATTTGCAATTCATGAAGCAATGGATCAAATAGGAGCCTTTTTAGGCCCTTTACTTTTTAGTCTTTTGTTAATAGTTGGTAAAAATGAAAATAGTCTTTCTCAATATCAATTTGGATTTAAAATATTATGGATACCATTTATTATTTTAATGATAAGTGTAATTTTTGCATATTTAAGATTTCCAAACCCAGAAATTTTTGAAACTCAAAAACAACAAGATAATCAAGATAAACTCACAAAACAATTCTGGCTTTATTCTATATTCAGTTTTATCACCACATTAGGTTTTACGAGTTTTGTAATACTCGGATACTATTTTAAAGAAAAAAATTTAATAAAAGAAGAGAGTATCCCTTTTTTTTATTCAATCGCAATGATTGTAGATGCAATTGTCGCACTCATTGTTGGTAAAATATATGACAACTTAAAATCCGGATTAAAAAATGAAAAAGCTGGTTTATATCTTTTAATAATTATTCCCCTCTTTACTTTAATATTGCCATTTTTTGTTTTTACTAAAAACTATATTTTAATAATTACCGGTATTATAATGTGGGGAATTGTGATGGGGACACACGAAACAATAATGAAGTCTGTAATAGCAGATATTACACATCTTAAAAAAAGAGGCACTGGGTATGGAATCTTTAACTCTTTTTATGGACTTTCAATGTTTTTGGGTAGTTTTATATTAGGATTGTTGTATAAAATAAATATTAATTTTATAATATTTTTTATTATAATTATTGAATTATTGTCATTATTGATATATTATATATTAATAAAATCTTTAAAAAACAGATAAGGATTTATTTATGAAGAGAAAACTATTTTTATATTTTTTTATATTTATAATTATAGTTATCTCTTACTCAAAAGAGTTAAAAGGTATTGGCTATGGTAAAAATGAAATTGAAGCAAAAAATTTTGCTTTGGCAGATTTATCAAGTTTTATAGAGATTGAAGTTCAGAGCAATCTTGATTCTACAATAGCAGAAATAAGTAAAAATAATGAAAAAATTTCTTATGAATATTCTTCACACATTATAAAGACAAAATCAGAATTGCCAATTTTAGGAGCAGAATATAATATAAAAAAGATAAAAAATTATTTTTTTTGTGAGGCAATAATTAAAACAGAGAATACAATAAAAATATACGAAGATAGATTAAATACTATAAAAAATACTATAAATAAAAATTTGAATCTTTTGAATCAAAAAAAAGATAACAATTCCAAAATAGAAATTTTAAAGACTATTTTTAAAGACTTAAATCAATTTAAAAAATTAAAAATAGTGACTCTATTTTTAGGAAGCTCTTATAATGCAGAAGAAATTTTATGTTTTACAACAATAGAAAAATAAACTAGAGGTGGATATCTTATGATAAAAAATCAGATAGAAGAATTTAAAATTAATAAGTGTCCTCAATGTAATAAAAAGCATAATTTAAAAATCGATGTTTATAGAGATATAATTCCTGTTGATATTAATAGAGTAAGGGTGCCAGTGTTTAATAAGATAAATGTTCCAGTGATATGTCCTGTAAAGAAGAATAAATTTAATATTGATATAATGATTCAAGAGGATGAATTTTCAAGAGTTATTAAATTAAAAAGGATTTAAATTTATCTCCATATTTTTTCTACAAATTTGTCAATGTCAATATTAATTACGTAAGTAAAATAATCATCGTAATATGTCCCTTCAAGATTGATAAGAATTGATTTTGTCTTTTTCAAAAGATTTAGAGCAAAACTTGCTGCTGGTTGAACAGTAAGAGATGACCCAGCAACAATTAAAAGATCTGTTTCTGGTGGATTATAATAAACTTCAAAAAAAGATTCTGGTAAAGATTCACCAAAAAAAACAACATCTGGTTTAATAATTCCTTTACAATCACAATATGGAATTGTCCCATCTTTTAGGTTATTCTCATATTCTTTAAAATCGTATTCTTTTTTACATTTTAAACAGTGTGCCTTTATATATGAGCCATGACACTCTATTACTTTTTTACTACCAGCCTTTTGATGAAGCATGTCTATATTTTGAGTCATAACAAGAGCAATCTTATTTTTACTTTCAAGATAGGCAATATATTTATGAAATAAAGTTGGCTTAATCTCGTCGTTAAACATCTCCTTTGACAATTGAAAAAAAGGGGCTGGATTACTTTTAAAATAGTTAATCTCAAATACTGCCTCCGGGAAAGGAAGATTGAATCTTTTTTGTATTGTTTTATATAAACCATTTGGACCTCGAAAATCTGGAATCCCAGAATTAGTGCTAACACCAGCACCGGTAAAAACAGTAATATGATTTGATTTTTCTATTAAATTTGTAATTTCGTCTATAATATTCTCATTTAGATTTGTTACTCTCATATTTTTATCTCTTTCTTAAATTATATCTAAAAAATTAAAATTTGTCAAAGAGAGTAAAAAATATTTTTGGGGGCGATTGTTTTTTCAATCAATTAAAATGAGCGAATCTATCATTAGAGCAATTTTTTTTAGAGAGATATAAAGAATATAACTTTTAAAAACAGTCTTACTGTTATTTTCTGTACTTTTTTAGGTCTTCTTTATCCTTGTTTGCCCATACCCTTACAAAAATTATACGACAATTCTTCTCAAAAGTGAACCTGTGCTAAAAAATTTAGATATATCCATGAATATCATAATCAACCTCAATTCTTTCATACTTATTGTTATTTTCAACTTAAAGTATCTCTTTTGCGTTTGATTACCTTAAGTAGTAAAATATAAACAAATCCAGAAAGAGGCATCTTTAACTATTTTGCAATATCTTAAACTCTTTTTTATTTTTGAGTTTACGGCAAAGTGAAATTTATGCCTCCTATTTATAATTTGCTAAACTCTATTCGTAAGAGCCCCATACAATAAAAAAAATAGATATTTGCTTTGATTGAGAAAGTAATATCCCCACGACAAAGCACCAATTCCAAATAACAAAAGGCTCTCTTTTTTTTACCCTGGATGAGAATATATCTTTTCTATAACTAAAAGTAGTAAAATAATAAACTAAAAAATTATTTCTTTTTAAATGTTGTATTTATTGTTGTTGTTTTGGTATCAATAAGTTCATCAGATTCATTATAAATTTCTTTTTTAAATTCATAATTAAAGATATACATTCCATTTTCAAATTTAATATTAGCAGAACCTCCAAAAATTGTACCATCCCAGAATTGAGAAGCATTTTCATAAGACTCAGAATAAAGCATTAGATAATCAGAATCCTCATCATTCTCGTAAAACTCTTTACCTTTATTACTTTTGATTTTAAATTGATACCTTAAATTATCTCCTGAATAATCATCTTTACCAAAAGAGATTTCTAATGAATAATTATTATCATCCGAATAATAAGAGCCAAGAATTTCCTGATTAGCTTTTTGTGGTTGATTGTTAGAAATATTTTCCTTTTTACATGAGATAAACAACAAAAAGACAATAAAAAGAATAACTATTTTTTTCATAAAAACTCCTTCTCTTAATATGTTATATTTTAATAAAAAATAAGACTTAAACTATTTTTTTAAAAAAATCAATATTTTTTAGTAAAGTTTTTCTACTCTTTCTGGGTTATTCTCTTCTTCTTTTACATTAATCCATTTAGGCGAAAAAGAGAGTTTTTTTATTTGATCTTTTCCAGATATTCTTAAAATAAAAGATATTGGAGTAAAAAATACAAAAAAGACAACTGTAAAAATCAAAAAAGTAATAAAATTGCCTATTATTTTAGCAATAAAATCAATCGGATAAAAAATTATAACTAACATTTTAGGATAAATAATGGCAAAGAATAGATTATAAATAGCAAGAGTTATCACTATAATAAGAAAAATTTTATTGAAATTTTTAAAATATCCAATAATAAATAAAATTACCATCTTACAAGCAAAAGAAAAACCAAAATTTCTTAATCTTTTATTAAAGTCTTTTTCCATTTTTTTAAATCCTTTATTTCTGGCTGCTCTTCTTTATATAAAATAAAATTACCAATGGCAAGAATATCTATATTTGTCCCCATAAAACAGTAATATGCATCAACAGGAGAACAAACTATGGGCTCTCCTCTTACATTAAAAGAGGTATTAATAATTACAGGGCATCCGGTCTTTTCGTAAAATCTTTTAATTAATTTGTAATACAATGGATTTGTTTTTTGATTCACAGTCTGTAATCTTGCACTGTTATCAACATGAGTAATAGCAGGAATAATAGATCTTTTTAGTTTTAATAGATCCAGACCTTTTTTGCCACTCTTATCCACCTCTATTAATTTATCCTTTTTGACCTGTGCTACAAGAAGCATATAAGGAGAGGGGATATCTATCTCAAAATATTCTTTTGCATAATCCTCTAAAACAGATGGTGCAAAAGGTCTAAATGACTCTCTAAATTTTATTTTAAGATTCATTACTGATTGCATATCCGGATCTCTTGCATCACCTAAAATTGATCTAGCTCCCAATGCCCTTGGTCCAAATTCCATTCTACCTTGAAACCAGCCAATTACTTTTTTGTTTGCTATTTCACTCGAAATTATCTCTATTAATTCTTCTTCTGTAACTTTTTTATACTTTGCACCAAATCTTTTTAAGGAATTTTCAATCTCTTCATTTGAGTACTCATTTCCTAAATAGGAGCCTTTTTGAAAATCGTTTATATTATCAGCAACTCTCCTGTTATTAAGATAATGATAATAAACATATAGGGCAGAGCCTAAAGCACCCCCGGCATCCCCTGATGCTGGTTGAATCCATATTTTCTTAAAAATTTTTTCAAATAATATTTTAGAATTAGACACACAATTTAATGCTACCCCACCTGCAAGGCATAAATTATCTAAACCAATAATTTTTTTTGCTTCTCTTGCTATCTTTACCAGTATTTCATCAAAAACAGCCTGAATTGAGGCTGCTATATCCATATAAAATTGATCGGGCTTTTTATCCGGAGGCAAAGCCTCTCTTCCAAAGAGTTTTTCAAATTTCTTATTAATCATTCGCAAACCAGAAATATAATCAAAATATTTTTCATTTAACAGATATGAACCATCCTCGTTTATTGTGATTAACTCCTTTTTAATAATATCAAGATACTTAGGTTCTCCATAAGGGGCAAGTCCCATTAATTTATATTCGCCAGAGTTAACTCTAAAACCGCAATAATATGTAAATGCCGAATACAATAAACCAAGACTATGAGGGAAATTTATCTTTTTTAATAATTTTATTTTATTTTCTTTACCAATGCCTATTGTTGTGGTAGTCCATTCTCCAGCCCCATCCACTGTGATAATTGCAGCCTCATTAAAAGGTGAAGGGAAAAAGGCACTTGCAGCATGTGATTGATGATGTTCTGTGAATAAGACATTCTTTTTATATTTTAACTTTTTCTTAATCTCATCTTCTGTCCATAGTTTACTCTTAAGCCAAAGTGGAACTGCCTTTAAAAAAGATAGCAAACCTTTTGGCGCTGTGTGAATATATGAGGCTAAAATTCTATCAAATTTAAGAATTGGTTTGTCATAAAATACTATATAATCAAGATTAGAAATATCTATATTACCAATTTTTAAACATTCTCTTATAGCATTAATAGGAAAATCAGCATCTCCTTTCTTACGGGTAAACCTCTCCTCCTGAATTGCCGCAATAATTTCACCATTCTTTATAAGAGATGCGGCTGAGTCGTGATAAAAAGCAGAAATACCCAGGATATAAACATCACTCATTTATATAACCTAAAACAGAGAGTAAATAAATGGTGCTATTGCCTGAGACTGTGAAACTAATACCACTATTCCAATAAGAGCAAGAATTATGATTAAAGGTATAAGCCATAACTTTTTATTCTCTCCAATATATTGAAAAAATTCTTTTATCAATCTTAATTTTGACATATTTACCTCCTACTATCTTTTTGTAAGAATATCATAATTTATTATTTTTGACAAACAAAAATTACCTTTTAGAAAAGATAAGGGACAGACTTGTACTACATTTTATTTCTAAAATCCGCATTAAAGACGATATAGTTATCCTAAGATAATTTTTGAATAAGAAAGATATAATGAGTGCAATTTAAATAAAGAAGTAATTTTTAAAGGAATTTTATCTCCACTAGCCGAAATTTCGAGTCAAAAGTAAGCATGAAGTACTGGTCTGGGTGGAGAGTGCGGGGGATATCAGGCGGCATCACCTTCCCCTTATCTTTTTTCACAACCACAGCCTTCTTTCCTCTTAACTCCTCAAGTTTCTTTTTTAGCCTCTCAATTTTATCTTTAAACTCTTTTTCTCCCAATGTCTCCACACCAACAAAGTATTCCTCCAGTATTTCTCTTACAAGCACAGCCATACTGAATGTATTCAGATGGCTATGAATTAACTTTAACTGATTATACAATTTTTTGGAAAGATATACCCTTACTCTGTGTGTAGCACAAACTATTGGGTATTCTTTTTCCCTTCTTTTTTCTTTAAGATGCTTTTTTTCAAGAATAGGAATAACCTTTTCAAAGATCTCTCTCATTAAAAAAGAAAGTGAAAGAGATCTCTTTTTTGCCAAATTTTTAATTTTATCTAATAAAACTTTATTAAGAACAAAATCATATTTTATCATAGTTTTTAGCTCCTTGAAATAAAAATTGTTTTCTAATTATTAATCACAAAATTTATGAAAAAATCCTTTACAAAATTTAAGAAAAAAATAAAAAATTTTACCTGTAAATAAAATCGAAATCAGTATTATCAATATAACAAGATAATTTTGACAAAATATAAAAAAATTATTAATATGTCTTCAATTAATTTAATTCATTATAAAAATGTTTTTAGGATTTTAAAGTGGATAAAAATTATATTCTTTTTATAGATTCTGGAGTTGGCGGTCTATCCATACTAAAATATTTTTTAGATTTAGAAAATAGAGTAAATATAATCTATTTTGCCGATACTTTGAATTATCCTTATGGCAAAAAAGACGAAAAAGTATTAGGCAATATTTTATTTAATATATACTCCTCTTTAAAAAATCAATTTAATATTTCGTTAATAGTAATAGCATGCAATACTGCATCTGTTTCTGCTCTTGCCTTTTTAAGATCAAAGGTCTCTGTCCCTATAATAGGAACAGTTCCGGCAATTAAGCCAGCTGCAAGACTTACAAAAAATAATAAAATAGGAATAATTGCCACTGAAACAACCACAAAACTTGATTACATTCAAAATCTTATAAAGGAGTTTGCAAAAGATAAAGAGGTTTTTATAAAGTCATCTTCAAAATTAGTAGATGCAGTAGAATTATTTTATTCAACAGATAAGGTAAAAAGCCTTATAGAAGAAGAACTTTCTTTTTTTGTCGAAAAAAATATAGATGTTCTTGTTTTAGGATGCACTCATTATTCTTTTTTAATAGAAGAGATAAATCTTTTTTTTAAAAATAAAGTAAAAGTGATTGATTCAAGAGAAGGAGTCTCAAAAAGAATAATTCATCTATTACCAAAAGAGATAAAAGATAATAATCCAAAAAAAATTTTATTTATAAGTAGCCCTGATCCAGAAATTCATAAAAAATATAAAAGGTTTAATGAAATATTAAATATTTTTGACTCAATAGAATATTATGAAATTTTACCATTTAATTAATTTAAGATTTTTAGAAATAAAATTTAATTTTTTGACAAATAAAAAAAAATTAAGTATATAATAAATATGAAAAAAATATTTTTTCTACTTTTATTGTTTTTTCTATTTCTTTCATGTTCCACAATAGAATATTCAAGAATCAAGAACATTTTTGAGGATAATACTACAGATTTAAATTCCATTAGAGAATTTGATCTGAAATATGAGCAAAAAATATTAGGCATAAAAATAAAAGGTGATAAAACAATTGTAGAGGGATTTTTTTTACACCCGGATCAAAAAAGCATATTTATACCAGTTAGTTTTCCAAAGATTGGAATTCTTAAAACAGATGATTATGGTAAGACAATTTCTGCCAGTTTTTTTAAACTGCAAGGACTGGAGGAGTTTTTTGGTTATTCAGAAGAAGATAAAGAAACAGAAATAAAAAAAGATAAACAAAAAATTTTACCTAAAAGAGTCTGGACAAATTTTACATATTCGCCAATAGACAATAATAAAATAGCAATTTCTTTTGGAGAATACATATTTCTTTCTAATGATAAAGGAAATAAATGGATAGCAAAAAAAATTTTTTATGATAGAGATAAATCAAATATAATAGATATCTTTATTACAAATAGAGAAGAAATAATTGCCATTACAGAAAATAAAATTGCTAGAAGTTTTAATTGGGGTAAAAACTGGAAGTACGAATATATAAAAATTCCAGAAATAAATTTTTTTAAATTAAGATATATTTCTGGATTTTACGACAATTCTTCTGATCTATTGTATGCCTCTTTTATTAACACGGATGAAAAAGATTCTTTACTTTCTTATAGTTCTTATCAGTTTTTATACAAAAATAAAAATATATTACTTAAATCTGGGTTATTTGTTTCAAAAGATCTTGGCAAAACATTTACTAAAACATCTTTATCAATTCCCTTAGTTTTATGGAAATACAATGATAAAATATATGCCTCATCTATTTATTCTTTTTCTCTTTATAATCATAATTTCTCAGAATCTTTTTTAAATTCGAGTATTGTTAAAACAGGTAAAATAGATGCAAATATTTCTCAATTAAAGGAATATATTCAATATTTAGAAAATTTAACATCAGAGGATTTTGATATTGTATCTTTCAAAAATAATAGAATACTTACGATTGAGGAAGATGGAGAAAGTTATTCGATTATAGAAGAAAGGGACTTTTCAAATATATATAATGCTAACAAGAGGCTTGAAAATCTCCCTTATTTAATCTGGGATGAGAATTGGATGGACAGGGAGAAAAGTAATAACTTTTTTTATGAGTATTCACCAGATAGATTATTTAGAATATGGACAGGCATGAGAAATAATTCTCCTAATTTATATCTTAAAGGCAATAAGATATATTATAGAATAAGTTGTAATAAAGAATTCTTGAAGGTATTTTTTAAGTATTGTATAGAAAATACAATTAGAATTAATAAGATAAATCCATTTTTAAGAAAATCCACGGATATAGAATTCTTTGATCCATCATTGGATCCAACTTATGGCTTTCCAGTAAATATAGAATATTCGAGTGATAATGGTATTAGCTGGCATAAATTAGTAGATTCAAAGCATATAAGAAACATTATAGATCCCTTAAATAATAAAAGATCCGGTTTTTACTGGTATAAGAATGTTGAGCAAAAAAGAATTTTTAGACTTCAAATAAGTTTTGGATTTGATCAGGGGGTAAATTATATGGTTTATCCATTTAGTGCGACTCTTCTGGAAAATGATATTGCTATTGTAATAAATTATTTTACCATTTCTAATAGTTATAAAGATATCTATCTTATCCCTGTAAAAAAGGATTTAGAGTAATGGCTGATGGAGAGAATAAAGAAAATAGAAATTTTTTACAAATGTTATTTTCTAAAAATAATAAGCCGGATTTAATACCAAAGGACATTCATAAAATAGATAATTCATTAATAGAGATAGATGCAAAAAAGGTTATTTATAGATTGAAAAGATTTGGCTATCAGGCTTATATTGTTGGTGGAGCGATAAGAGATCTTCTTTTAGGTAAAAAACCAAAAGATTTTGATGTTGCAACAGATGCCAAGCCAAATGAAATAAAAAAGATATTTTGTAATGCAAGGTTAATAGGTAGAAGATTTAAACTTGTTCATATAATATTTAAAGATAGAATAATAGAGACAGCAACTTTTAGAGCAAATATAAAAACAAAAAAAGGTATAATTATAAATGATAATAAATTTGGGACAATTGAAGAGGATGCTTTAAGAAGAGATTTTGGCATAAACGCCCTATATTATGATATTGAGTCTGAAAATATAATCGACTATGTAAATGGATATAAAGATATTCAAAAAAGAAGAATAAGGACATTAAAAAAAGCAGATATAAGTTTTTTAGAAGATCCAGTTAGAATGATAAGAGCCATTAAATATTCCATTCTATTGAATTGTAAAATAGAAAAAAAGATAGAAAATTCTATTAAGAAGAATTCAAGCCAGATAAAAAAATGTTCTCCATTTAGATTGCTTGAAGAGATAAATAAAATAATAAAAGCAGAAAAGGCAAAAGATATTTTAGTTAAGTTAGCCAGTAGTAAATTATTAAAACACTTTATCCCTATTATTGATGAAGAGATAAGGGGGGATAATTCAAAACTTTATCTAAAAAGGCTTGAAATCTTTGATAAAGAAAAAGATAATTTAAAAGAGATTGAAGAGAAAATAGATCTTTTCTGGTCCATTATGCTTTTTGAAAAAGTAAAGTCCCAAATAAATAATGAAGATCCAATTTTATCAATAAGCACCTGTCTGAAAAATTATCTTTATGTGATAAAATCACCAAGAAAGACAGTAGAAAATATAACAAAAATTTATTATAACTATATTAAAATAAATGGCCTAATACAAGAACCAAAAGAAGAACTTAATTCTGTTATTGCCAGAATGAGAAGAACAAAATATTATAATGTATTTGTATATTTTGTTAAGATAATAGGTGATAAAGAAGTAGAAGAAATTTTTAAACCATTAAAGAAAAGAAATTCCAAGCATAAAAAATTTAGATCAAAAAAGAAAAAGAAATTTTTTAAAATGGTAAAAACAGAAAAAAACAGTACTGTCCCTAATTAGATTTTTCTAAGAAATATGAGAAATATGTAACAGATTTTAATATGATAATTAAAAATCTTTGCATATTGTGTCCAAGAAAATTAAGACCACATTTCTATTTTTTCAAAAGGTGACATTTTAAAATAAATTCAACAATCTTTTATAAAATAGCCTTTTTTATCCAAATTTTTTACATAACTTATTGACCATTTATTACTTTTTAGGTATAAAAATAATATGAAAAAAATATACATTTTTCTTTTTGTATTAATCATTACGAGTTGTTCTGGATTTTTTACATCCAATGAAATAAATATAAAATACAGAGAGAAAAATATTGTAGAAATTATCAGAATAGATTCTGTTAATGGAAATATTGATATTATTGGATGGCCAAAAGATTTTATAGAGATTAATACAAAGAAAAAAATACAGTCCGGTTTTTCTGGGGATTTAAATCTTATGGATACTATTTTTAAATTTGATCCAGAAATTAAAGAACTTCTTATAAAAACAAAAATTCCATCCCGTATCAATGGATCCATTGAATTAAAAATTTATATCCCTTTCACTCTATTGAAAATATTTATTGATTCAAAAAAAGGAAATATTTTTATAAACGATTATCTTGGCGATGTTGAATTAACTAATTCTAATGGTAATGTAGATATGGTTTTTCAGGGAACTATTTTAAGAATTAATTCTATAAATTCAAGATTGAATCTTGTTGTAAAATCTTATAACTCTTCCGATATTATAATAAATTCTGAAAATGGAGATAATAAGATATTTTTTGAAGCCATTGGTAAAATGTCATATTTTGATTTGCTCTCTTTGAATACCTCAAATAATATCTACTTAGCATACGAAATAGATCATAATATCTCTATAAGAGCAAAAGAAGAAGATATTTCAATAAAGTATAATTTAGAAAATAAAAATCTAATTAAAACCGGATATTCTTTTTTATCCGGCTCATTTGGACAGAATCCAGAGTTTTTCAATATTGATATACATTCAGAAAATGGCAAAATTAATGTATTGCAATTAAAAAAATAGAGATTTTTTTGACAAAATTATATTTTTGAATTATATTTATAAAGAGATTAGTTATGAGAAGAATGAGGATGAGGATGAGAATTTTTTTTATATTCTTATTAACATTACTATTATTTTCCTGCATTACTCCACCAGAAAATGTAAAAGAGATAAATATTTTCTTATGGATCCAGAAGATGATTGAAAAAATGAATCAGGCAGTAAAGAATAGAGAAAAACAAAAAGCATTATTAGATGAAGCATGGAATAATAATGAGTATTTTGCATTTTATAAAGATACTGTTATCCAGATATCCAGTTATGAGAATAAAAAGTCTGATTTATTTTATTCTCTTAATAATAACTCTTTTATAATAAAACAGCCTTTATATATTACCTATATAGGTAATGATATGTATGTTTCAAAAGATGGGGAGAATTGGCTTATATTTAAATTAAACGATCAAAAAGATAACCAGGAGTATTTTGAGGCAGACTATATAATAAATTCAAGCCTTGAGAATGAAGGTAAAATTTTAAATATAAAATATTCTATATCCTTTACCCAAAAAAAAGAATTTAAAACAGTCAAGTTAAAAGAAAAAAAAGAGAGAGTTACTCTTTCTAACAATATGGTATTGGCAGATAAGGATAAGAATAATTTAACGATTGATTTAAAAAAAGTAATTCTTTATATACCATCAGAGACGATTTTTTCTGGAAAACTCAAAATAGACGGTAACGTTGTTGAGAGTAATTCAAAAGATGGTATAATAAAAATTAAAAGTTTAGTTGATATATTCATCTATGCAAAAAATAAAATGCTTGCAATAAGCTTTGATAGAAAAAACTGGGGGATATCCATTCTTTCTTTTAATATTTCTCCAAACTTAACAGTAAAATCCCTCAGTGATAAGCATATAGAATTTTTTTTATATATAACGGCTCTATATAAAAGTAATTAAAAATACAAAACTTAGAGGGAAATTATGGGAAAAGATATTTTATCACAAAAAGAGATAAATGATTTAAAAATTGATGAAAGTATATCTCTTGATCAAAATATAAAAAATCTTATAATCTTATGTAAAAATGAGCTTACTATTCTTGAGGAGACACTAATTAAATATAGTGAAAAAAGCAAAAAATCTATTTTTAAAAAGATTAATAAGATTCTACTAAAATTAATAAATATACGAAAATAAAAATTTCTATTTCTTCTTTCTTAATAAAATCTGATTTATCATTCTTATAGTTGCTTCAATTGCTGCTATTATCTGATCTGGATTAAGCCCTCGAGTTACAATATGTTCTACCTTATTATTTTCATCTTTTAATTCCCAATATATCGTGGTTTGAACTAAAGCATCTGTTTTCCCTCCCGGCGGAATTGTTACAACATAATCAACAAGATTTGGTATTGTTATATTAAATCGTTGTAATATCTGCTTTAAGGCATTCATAAAGGCATCATAACCACCATCACCATAAGCATAAGCATCCATTACTTCATTATTATAAGAACATTTTACAGCAGAAAAAGGTTTTAAATTATAAGTGGTATTTATTACACAATGTATTAATTTAAATGAGACCTCCTGAGGCATCTCAAATATATCATCAATAATATAAGGCAAATCTTCTATGGTAACAACCTTTTTCTTATCTCCTAATTCTATTATTTTATCGAGTAAGATCTTCTTTTTTTCTTCATCGAGTTCTATACCTAATTTTTTTAGATTCATTTCAAGACTTGCCTTGCCTGAAAGTTTACCGAGAGCATATTCTCTTACCCTTCCAAATCTTTCTGGCACAAGTTTATTGGCATATAAATTCCCTTTTTTATCCCCATCAGCATGAATTCCAGCAGTTTGAGTAAAAACATTTGCCCCATAAATTGGCTTATTATTAGCAACTCTCTGGCCAGAAAACATTTCTACCATTTTTGATGCTTTATATAATTCTTTTTCACAAATTCCTGTTTTAAATCCAAAAAAGTCCTTAAGACCAACGACTACTTCATCTAGTGAAGCATTACCGGCCCTCTCCCCCATTCCATTCACTGTAACATGAATCCCCTTTGCACCAGCCTTTGCTGCGGCAAGTGCATTTGCTACCCCAAGACCATAATCATTATGTGGGTGAAAATCAAAGTGGACATGAGGATATTTTTCAACAAGAAGTTTTACATAATCATAAGTCTCAAAAGGATTAAATATTCCAAGAGTATCGGGAAGCATTATTCTTTTTATTGGTAATTTTATAAGATTATCTATCATTTCAAAAACATAGTCTGGGGAGTCTTTTATCCCATTAGAAAAGTCTTCTAAATATACATTTACTTCTATATTTTTTTGAATAGCATAATTTATAGTCTCATATATATCATGTAAATGCTCTTTTAAGTTTTTACCAAGTTGATTTTCGCAATGCTTTTTTGATCCTTTTGTTAGAAGATTTATTCTTTTTATACCAACAGATATAGCCCAATCTATTGATTTTGTCTTATCAACAAAACTTAAAATTTCTAATGCATTTATATAACCAGCCTCTTCTGCCCATTTTGTTACTTTTTCCACAAAAAATTTCTCACCAGTTGATGCTCTTGCTGAGGTTAATTCGAGTCTATCTACTTTTACCTCAGTAAGTAGTATCTTAGAAATTGCAAGTTTTTCTTCTGTTGTATAAGAGACATTTTGCATCTGTTCGCCATCTCTTAATGTTGTATCCATTATTTCTATACTTTTCAAAATGGACTCCTTAAATCTTAGAAATTTAAATCTTTAATATTACCAAAATATACTTAAAAATTTTATTTTTGTCAAAAATAATGATAAATTTTTTTAAGTTTTAGAGTCATTAAAAATAAATTTGGATTTATTTATAGATATTCTATCTATACAATTTGTTTTGTAAAAAAAATTACACTATTCTTAAGTTGTTGAAAGCAGACTTGTACTAAGATTAGTTTGCGGTGAGAATAATAAAAAGAGAAAATTTTTTAAAAAATGGTCGTTTTTATAGAAATTGAATCTGTTTTAGGCAAAAATCCGTCCCAAAAACAAGGTAATAGTATACTTCTTGGTCGATATAAAAGGGGATATCTGGATGAATCCTCTCATCCTTATCCTTATACCATTTTACCTTCCTTGCCCTCATATTCTCTATCTTATTTTTTACCTTCTCAAGCCTCTTTTCAAACCCATCAACCCCATACTTTTCCACAAGTTCAAAATATAATTCCAATATTTCCCTTACCAATACAGCGATACTAAAAGTATTCAAAGTATCGTGTATCTGTTTTAATTCATTATAAACACTTTCTTCCATAAATACTCTTACCCTTTTTGTAGCGTTTACACAGGGATAGTCTCTCTTTCTTCTATCCTCTGTTAAATGTTTTTTCTTTAAAAAAGGTAGCATTGTATCTATTACCTCTCTTATTATTTCTGACAACCCCTTGTTATTTTTTTCCGTTAAGATTTTAATCTTACCAAATAAATTATCATTAATAACAAAATCAAATTGTAACATTTTTACCTCCAGTAATAAAAAATATTTCTATATATTAATCACAAAATTTTTGAAAAAATCCTTTACAACTTTTAGAAAAAAAATAAAAAATTTTGCCTAAAAATAATTTTGTTTTTAAAACTAATATTTAAAATCAAAAGACTTCTCTAAGTCAAATTTAATTTTAAAGAGAAAAAAACACAAATCTGCCTATATTTATATTTCAATAATTTGTAAATTTTTTTTTAAAAAACAAATATCTATTTGACCCTTTTACTATTTTTTATTATATTCTACTTCAAAATAATCAAATATTCGGAGGTAAAAAAGTATGGCAAAGACTATAGAAAAAGAGAAAGGTCAAATTTCTATTCATACTGAGAATATTTTACCAATTATTAAAAAATGGCTTTATTCTGACAAAGAGATATTTATAAGAGAACTTGTATCAAATGCTATTGATGCTTGTAATAAAATCAGATATCTTTCTTTAATAGGTGAGTATAAAGGTGAATTAGGAGAGTTAGGATTGAATATTAAAATTGACAAGTCCAATAAAATTCTTTCATTTGATGATAATGGCATAGGGATGACAGAAGAAGAGGTAAAGAAATACATAAATCAGATAGCATTTTCTGGGGCTGAGGAGTTTTTAAGTAAGTATAAGGACAATAAAGAGGAAAATCAGATAATAGGTCACTTTGGCCTTGGTTTTTATTCAGCATTTATGGTAAGTGATAAGGTAGAGATAAAAACAAAATCATATCTTGATGAGCCAGCAGTTCACTGGATAAATGATGGCTCGACTGATTATGAGATTGAAGAATGCAAGAGAGAAAATAGAGGGACAGAGGTTATATTACACATAAACCAGGAAAATGAAGAATTTTTAGATGAAAATAGAGTAAGAGAAGTTATAATAAAGTATTGTAATTTTCTTCCATATCCTATTAAATTAAATGATAAGGTTGTAAATGATCAGCATCCTTTATGGTTGAAAAACCCAAGAGAGGCAAAAGAAGAGGAATATAAAGAGTTTTATAATAAACTCTTTCCCTTTGAAATGGAGCCATTATTCTGGATTCATCTTGATGTAGAAGTTCCATTCAGACTTAAAGGAATTTTATATTTTCCAAGATTAAGGCATGAGCTTGATAGTTCAAAAGGAAGAATTAAGCTATATTGTAATCAGGTATTTGTATCTGATCAGGCAAAGGAGCTAATTCCAGAATTTTTAACTTTACTACAAGGTGTTCTTGATACGCCAGATATCCCACTTAATGTTTCAAGATCATATCTCCAAAATGATCCATATGTGAAAAAAATTTCAGAGCACATAACAAAAAAGGTTGCTGATAAATTAATTGAACTTTTTAATAAAGAGAGGGATAAATTTGAAAAATTCTGGGATGATATAAGTATTTTTGTAAAATTTGGGGCAATGCAGAATGAGAAATTTTATGAGAAAATAAAAGATATTATATTATTTAAGACAACAGATGGAGTATATAAAACCCTTGCAGAATATAAAGAAAAAAATAAAGGTATTTTAAAAGAGAAAAACGGCAGAACGATTATTCTTTATGCATCAGACGAGAAAGAGCAAATAACTTATATTAATATGATCAAGAGTCAGGGTGCTGAAGCTCTTATTTTAAATACTCTCATTGATGTTCATTTTATCCAATTCTTAGAAATGAAGGATAATACTATTCATTTTGCAAGAATAGATAGCGATACTCATGATTCTTTTGTTAGTGAGGAAAAATCTTCAAAAATAGTGGATAAAGACAATAAGACATTTGATGATAGGGTAAAAGAACTTTTTGAAAGTATATTGAAAAAGGATAACCAAAAAGATAGAATCATAATTAAGGCTCAAGGCTTAAAAAATGATGATACTGCTGGTATAATAGTATTGTCAGAATATATGAGAAGATTTAAAGATATGAATTTTACTATGCAGAAAAATAGTGACAATGACATTTTTGAAGAGCATACTTTAATTGTAAACTCAAATAGCCCTGTTGTAAAGAAGATAATGGAGTTAAATGAATTTTCAGAAAACAGAGAAAAGGTTGAAGATATGGTAAATCAGGTATATGATCTTGCTCTACTTGCTCAAAATAATTTAAAGGGTGAGAGACTTGTTAATTTTGTCAATAGATCAAATAAATTATTAAATCTTTTGTAAATAATATTTACTTATGAATGAAAACATATTATAATAAAGACTAGAATACCCCCTTAAAACTTTTTCTATGAATAGGGGATGCCCCGAATTTTTTAATTAATTCAAAATGTTCTTTAGTGGGGTATCCCTTATGTTTTTCAAAATTGTATTGCGGATAAAGTTTACTCATTTCAATCATATATAAATCCCTTTCTACCTTTGCTAAAATAGAGGCTGCCATTATTTCTGAGATCTTTGTATCCCCTTTAACAATTGCTTCTCCTTTGTATCTATCTTTAAAAGGAAAAATATTACCATCTACAACGATATAATCAAAATTAATAGTAATGTTATAAAGTGCTCGCTCCATAGCAAGGAATGTCGCATTTAATATATTTAATTTATCAATTTCTTCAGGACTAGCATAACCAATACCATAAGATAAGGATTTTTTTATTATTTCATCATACAATTTTAATCTTGTCTTATGATCTATTTTTTTTGAATCATTAAGATAAGAGATCTTTTTTTCTGGGTTGAGTATTACTGCTGCTGCATATACTCTTCCGGCAAGAGGACCTCTTCCTGCTTCATCTATTCCAACAACAATTTTTTGCATATTTATAAATTAAACATTTTTGACCAAAGATCTTTTTCTTCGAATTCTTCATTTATTCTTTGATAAAATTTTTCAAAAGGCTTTTCTCTATGTAAAGAATTTATTGATAAGTTTAAATAGTTTTCTTTATAAATTAAATAGGAAATATACTCTGAAATTGACATATTGTTTATCTCTGATGCTTCTTTTAAAGTATTTGACAAAATTTCTGGTATATTTACTTTAATTTTTTCTTTTTTCATAGTGGCCTCCATTTTTAGAGATAATTAAACTTTTTATATCTTTATCGGAAAATTAAAATTTTAATTAAGAAAATTACTATTTTAAAATACTTTTGAAATATTCTATGGTCTTAATAAGACCTTCTTCAAGTTCTATCTCGGGTGTCCAATTTAATTTTGTTTTTGCAAGAGTGATATCTGGTTGTCTCTGTTTTGGATCATCCTGTGGCAATGGCTTAAATACGATTTTACTTTTTGATTTTGTTAGTTTTATTACCTTTTCTGCTAATTCGAGTATTGTAAATTCATTAGGATTTCCAAGATTCACAGGCCCTACAAATGTATCATCGGATTCCATCATTTTAATTAGACCTTTTACTAAATCTGAGACATAACAAAAACTTCTTGTTTGATTTCCATCACCATATACTGTAATGTCTTCATTATTTAAAGCCTGAACAATAAAATTACTAACAACCCTTCCATCATTTGGATGCATTTTTGGACCATAAGTATTGAATATTCTAACCACCTTTATTTTTACTTTATGTTTTCTATAATAGTCAAAAAATAGAGTCTCAGCACACCTTTTTCCTTCATCATAACAGGATCTAATGCCTATGGGATTTACATTTCCCCAATAACTCTCTTTTTGAGGATGTTCTGTTGGATCTCCATATACCTCACTCGTGGATGCCTGTAAAATTTTAGCATTTACTCTTTTGGCAAGTCCTAAAGTATTTAATGCACCATAAAGATTTGTCTTTATGGTTTTTATTGGATTGTATTGATAATGAATTGGAGAAGCAGGGCATGCTAAATTGTATATTTCATCAACTTCAACAAAAAAAGGATGGATCACATCTGCTCTCTTGATTTCAAAATATGGATTTTTCATTAAATGTAGTAT
>Ga0209409_1000810_pt1 | contig 30388 bp, 37 predicted proteins | sample AD_JPNMR1_MetaG_FD_184424 | JGI IMG/M metagenome (GOLD analysis project Ga0209409, IMG submission 184424) | Active sludge microbial communities of municipal wastewater-treating anaerobic digesters from Japan - AD_JPNMR1_MetaG (SPAdes) (version 2) | ecosystem: Engineered > Bioreactor > Anaerobic...
CAACACGCCCACGGGAACTCCTCCGCCTACTCCCACGGCAACCAACACGCCCACGGGAACTCCTCCGCCTACTCCCACGGCAACCAACACCCCGACCAAGACCAACACGCCGACGTACACGCCGACCAAGACGTTTACTCCCACGGCCACGGCGACACCCACGGGGACACCGACCAAAACGGCAACTCCGGGAACAACGCCTGGGGTGACGCCTACAATCACCCCGACGTACACGCCGACGTTTACGCCAACGCCGACGATGAATCCGTCCTACACGCCGACACGCACCCCGACTCCATTACCGACGTCAACCATTTCCAATGACCTGGCGGTGGAGCGGGTCGGTGTTACGGAAGAAGTCATCCAGGGATATAACCAAATTGGCTACTTCGGACGGTTGAAGAATGTCGGTCAGTCTTTGATCAACAGTTCCACGATAACGGTTGATTATTATCTGTACCCGGACGGGAGTTGGCCGTCGGCTAAGAAGATTCATACCGACAGCCACTTCGGACCGTTTTGGCCAGGGGCTTACGAATCCCATTTCTATGAGTATTGGCAGACCTGGACCCCCGGGAATTGGAGAATCCGGGCTGTCCACAACTGGAGCGACGACAATGCAGCCAACAACCAACTGGACAGCGCTATAATCAAAGTGGTCACGTGGACGCCAACACCGTCCTATACGCCGACTCCCACAAACACTCCGACGTTGTCCGCGGATACGCCGACCCCGACCTATACTCCGACTCCTACATGGACGATCACACCGACGTTCACACCGGTTACTCCGTCTCCAACCAATACCCGGGGAGTATCCCCGACACCGACGTCTCCTTCCGGACAGAACGATATCGCGGCCTGGGATGCTTATTGGAGAATCCATGAAAGTAATCCGAACTACCGGGTGTTCACCGGGTTGTTTAAAAATGTCGGGACGACGACATTCGATATCGGAAGCGGACAGCCGGACGGGTTGCGGATACGGTTGTACCGGAAAAGACTTGACTCTACGGCTTCCCTGGTTGGTGACGGAAGGATGTTGGGACCGGAAAACAGTCCGAAGGAGTGGCCCATCGGCTGGGTGGGGGAGAAGGAATATGTGGTCAACGTCTCTTCATGGGATTATGGGGAATATGATATGTGGTTTGAGCACAATGCCTCCGATCCCATTAAAGAGACCGGCTACAGCGAGCAGGATCAGAATCCGGATAATGATGTCTGTCATTTCAGCTATATCGTCCCGACTCCCACTCCCACCTTCACGAAGACACCGACCCCGACCAACACTCCGACGCCTACTCTATTTGTTGATATGAAACCGATTCAGGTGGTGGTTCCGGCTACTCCGGTTTATGGTGGATTAACTTCCTTTCCTTTCCAGTTTCAAATAGGGAATGTAGGTATCGGGGCGGCTACAGAGTCGGTTATTCGGAGTTTATGGACTATGAAGCGGAATGGGGAATATGTCCGTTCCGGTTTATTCTATCATGACGGCCCTATTCCACCTTCTCCGACTCCGGGCTGGCTGAAGACGGAGGATACTTCGATCTATAGCAACTATGTGCCGGGGAATTACATCATTGAATACAGCAGTCTGTATCATCCGGATAGCGGCAGAAGGGATTTGAATCCTTTGAACGATCTTCTATTGTCTCCGACATTTGTGGTTCTTCCGACGCCTACCAACACCCCGACGCCGACCCATACGCCGACGAAGCCTTCCTTGGGAGTAGTCATCGAAGTGGATGATACAATCTGGCACCTGGTACGGGACGGGAAATATCCCTAAAGGATGAAAGGAGCTCATGCAATGGAACCTCTAGTGAGACGAATCTTGATCACCGGCTTTCTCTTAATGGTTCTCGGCGGGTTGTGGGGGTCCGGAGAAGAATCGGAGGTCCCCGAACCGATTGTTGTTCCTCCTGGGAGAGAAGAGGCCGCAACGGTTGTCAAAGAAGTGACCGAAACGGTCACGGTTGATAAGTCTTTGTACGAAAAACTTCTGACGGACAACAAGCGGCTTCAGGAAGAGAACCGGAGGCTGATGACCAAACGGGTTCAACTGATCGCTGAGTGCGAACAGCTGGCGACGGAGCTGGCCATACTGCGGCAACGAATCATCCGGGCTTTGCGTTGCCAGACGATTCAGGAAGCGATTGAGGAGTTGCAAAGCTATTCAGGTAATAATGAGGAGAAGTGATTATTTAGTTCAGTGAGGTATGTCATGAAAAAAATCACTTGTTTTCTGCTTTTTCTATGTGCTGGTTACTCTGCATCCAGTCAGGAAGCCCAACCGCCTTTGGTGACGCAAATTCTCTTGGAAGCTAATCAGACAGCCGCGGGATACGTGATCTCCGGGACGATGTTTCATGCGATCATTGCCGAGTTACAGGCCGTGCAAAGGCTAAAGGCAAAGGACCAGGATATCGAGATTTTGATGCAACAAAAGAGAGAACTGGAGAATACCGTTACCGCCGAACGCCAAGCGAAGGATTTACTTGTGCGAGAACGGGTGGCCGACGTGCTGGAGGACTATGGTTTAATCCTTGAGAGCGTTCTCACACCCGAAGAAAAGGCAGTCATCGAAGATACAATCAAGGAAGTGATCGCCGACAAGGCGGTGCCGATCCCGATCATCAAGGAACCGATCAAAAAAGAAGAAACAACACTGGAAGTGAGACAATGAAGAAAGCGTTGGTCCTAGCATTGTTCTGTGTTTTTCCGTGCTTCGTTCACGCCCAGACTGCGGCTGGACCTATTGATCCAGCTACATCAGAACTGGCAAACCCCGCAACCGTCGCCGGTGCAACTGTCACAGTCACGATTCCCAAGGCGGAATATATTCACCAAAAAACCGCTGCACGAGAAATAGTATAATGAATATGGATGAAGAAAAATGGTTATTATTGATGGCATTGGCCGCAACCATGATTTTAGCGGTCAGCGGCTGGATGTGCCGGAACTTTATTACTTTATTTTAAGGAGAAGTATCATGATCAAAAAAACCAAAAGCGGCTATATTGTAACCAGTGAAAAAGGAAAGAAATTGGGCGGGCCGTACCGCACCAAGCAGGCGGCGCAGAAACGTCTGCGTCAAGTGGAATATTTCAAGCATAAAAAATAAAATATGCATTTGAATTTTGTTTGAAATATTTACATTATGGATAGGAAATAAAAATGAAATTCGAACAGCCATCCTGTTTATGCGGCAGCACGCAATCCTGGCATGTCTCTTGGAGTGACAGCCGCCAGGAAGTGCATAGAGGTTTTCAAAATTGAGAATGACGATGATGCATATCAAGTGTATTTATTACCGGGCAAAGACCAGGGCAAGGCGTCTGGCGGAATGGTTGGAAAATCTGGATAATAAAGAAACTGTAATATGACTGTAAGAATATTTTTTTCCGGAGTGCTGGCTGGTTGCCTATTGTTGATTCTGCAAAGATTTATTATTATGGTGCTATAATGAGTGAAAACGGCATCCGTGAAGCTATAGTCAATTTAAAAGAAGATGTAGCCGAAATCCGGGACAGATTACACTGTATCGAAGTGGGAGGCTGCCCAATGGGAAAAGATTTGCAAAAACAAATCACCAATATGCAATCGGAATTGCAATATATTTCCCGAATGGTTATGGGCACCAGCGCTATGTTGGCCGTGCTTATCATAGCCATACAAATCGTTATAAAATTTATTTAAGGAGCCGATCATGAAAACGGCATGGGAATATTTTAATGGGAAAAAAACGTTGATTGCCGCCGGAGTTTTGATTTTTTCTGTATTTTTATCTGAAGTGATCGTCGGGATATGGGGATTTAATCCGGATTGGATGGGCAATCTGATCCGCACACTGGATTGGTTCGGCATGGTCCTTGGCGGAGCAGGATTAACGCACAAGGGATGGAAGGCGGTCGAGCCATGCGGAAAAAGCAATTAAAAAAATCATTGGAAGATAATTCCAAATTACTAAAAGAAATTGAAGCATTGATTGATGCTTCAGTTATTGAAATTTCCAAGATTGCGGAATCAGAAAATTACCGGCCTTTAATGTTGCGCACCCGTCTTAGGCTGGTTTTGCAAAGCGCATATTACGGCCCCAAAAATCAACCGATGAAAGCCATCGAAGACACCGCCGGATTGCCGCATGGAACTTTGGAACGATGGCTGAATAATGCCCGTTACCGTTCCTGCCGGGCTTTTGAAAAAATATTCCGGCAATTAAAAGGGGACAAGGATCTTCGTATTAACAAAACTTTAACCAAAGAAGCAATAGAAAACCCTAAATTTGGACTGGAATATCAAAAAGCCACCGATTCGCAAAATTACCGCGGACAAAGCATTGAAATCCACAAATCCGAAGATATCCGCGTAACTATTACAGATATCAAAAAATTACAATTGGAGATAAGCCAAATTGATGCCGAATTGCGGAATATCGGCCTCGACCCATCGCGAAGCATTGCCACTTCTCCAGAAACGGTTGGAATTGACGCTGAGATTGTCCAAGATATTGAAGGAGAATCTGCTGCTCTCTTACCAACCATTGGAGAAACAAGCACTGTTCCATGAGGCTGGCCGGAAATATATCGAACGGTGTTTGTTGGCAGGCAACCAATACGGGAAAACCTATTGCGGCGCTGCGGAAACCGCTTTGCATTTAACCGGCATGTATGATGATTTGGAATTTGAGTGGATGGGGCGGCGCTGGGAACGGCCGGTGAATATTCTGGTGATCGGCCATGATTTTGATCAAATGCGCGAATCATGTCAAAAACACTTGTTCGGCCGGGTTGGGGAATGGGGAACGGGAATGATTCCTAAAGATTCGTTTATTGAACCGCCCAAACTGAACCGGGACCGGAACGGCATTATTGATTATGCCCGGATCCGCCATATAAGCGGAGGGGCCAGCTTGCTCAAATTAGCCAGCGAGAAACAGGGGCCGGAAGCTATCATGGGCGGACAATGGGATGCCGTTTGGTGGGATGAAATGCCCAAGAATACCAAAATGTATTCCCAGGGCCTGGCCCGCTTAACCAAGACCGCCGGCATTGCCTATATCACGGCTACTCCAGAAGATGGATATACGGATTTGGTAGCCCGCTTTTTGGATGAAGAAGATCAGAAAACCCGGTGGAACATTACCGCATCCGCGTATGAAAATAAATATTTGGATCAAGATTATATCAAGGATTTATTTTCTTCTTACACCCAGCAGGAATTATTGATGCGCGTCGAAGGGATTGCGGTATTCGGCGCCGGCCCCATCTATCCATTCACTAAAGATGTATTATGCTGCAAACCATTCTCAATCCCTGAAGAATGGCCCAAATTATCCGCTATCGATCCTGGATACCAAAACAGTAAGACGGCGATCTTATGGGGGGCATTGGATATTCATGAACATCACCGTCTGGAAAATTGCACTCTTTATGTATTTGATTTATATAACCGGAAACAATCTTCAGTTGATCAAAACGCTATTGTCATTTTGAATAAAGACAGAATGCATGGATATTCCATACCTATGGCTTGGCCCAAAGATGCTAATCAAGCAGAGCGCAGCGATGGAAAACGCATCGCCATGGAATACCGGAAATTGGGCGTCCGGTTGATGAACAAGCCGGCATCGTTGAAAACCATCGACGGCAAACAATCATTTAATGTAATCGATGGGATTAATGAAGTGTACAGCATGATTGAACGGGGAAAATTAAAAATATTCGATACGCCGGTCATGCAGCCTCTCATTCAGGAGATGCAGCGGTACAGCATGGATGAAGAAGGCAAAATAATCAACAAGCAATCATTTGACAATTGCGATGCTTTGCGTTATATGGTATGCAGCCGGTGCCATGCTGGTTACGGTGATGCTATAAAACGGAAAATAGAAGTTGTAGCCAATCGGCGCATATTAGGAGTGAATTAATCATGGGATTTTTATTTTCTCAGCCGAAGATGCAATCAATTCCGCCGCCTCCTCCGGTTACCAAAGAAGATGCGGAAAAAGAACTTAAGAAACGCAACCCGTTTTTGGATTATATATTGACATCCGCAGGCGGACTTTCCGCATTGGGCGGCAAGAAACGGTTATTGGGTGAATAAAATGAATTCCAGGGATATAGCCCAATTCTGGAAGAACCGGTTTGAAAAATTAAAGGCCAACCGGGCCATGTGGGATGCCAGATATCAACGGGTGGCTGAATTTGTCTATCCCTCCCGGGCGGTTTCCAACCGGTCATCCCTGGAAGGCACTTTAAATTATGATGAACTGGAAGTAGTCGATTCCACGGCGATACGCAGCCGGGATATTTTGGCGGCCAATCTAAACGGCGCTTTAACCAGTTCGGCTTTGGATTGGTTTTCTTTAACCCGGAAAAAGAAAGAGAATGGATATTTTCTTTCGGATGAAGAAAACAAATGGCTGGAAACTGTTCATGATATTCTTCATGATGAATTCGCAGAATCTAATTTTTATCCAGCCATCCGTTGTTTTTACAATGAAATTGTCACGTTCGGAACCGCGGGATTGTATATCGAAGATATGTACGATGACCGCGAAGACCGGTGGATATTAAATTTCACCGTGAACAATGTTTCCGAATTATATATAGAAGAAGATCCTTTCGAACGTGTAGATACGCGGATCCGGCCGTTTAAGATGACTGTCCGGAATGTCAAGCGCCGGTGGGAAAGAGCTTCCACTTTGGATTCTATATCCCGGAAACGGGATGAAGATGAAGTGGAAATCCTGCATGTCCTGGCTCCTGTGGATCCGGGATACAAAATGGCTGCCAAGGATTTGCGTTTCATATCCTTGTTTATTCTCAAAGAAAGCGATGATATCCTTAATCAGAACGAAGACGGCACCTTGCCTGGGTATACTTATTTCCCCTGCTTGGTGGTCCGTTGGGATAAAGCATCCGGGAATCTATATGGAGACAGCCCGGCCTTGAATGGGATGCCTGATATCTTGAGTTTGAATAAGGCAAGAAAAATGTGGCTGGAAAACTATGATTTATTGTTGCGTCCGCCTATTCTGGCGACGGAAGGGGCATTCACGCAAGGCCGGGCTTCCTTCCTTCCAGCCGGTATCACGGAAGTGGATGATATCAATAATGTGCGGGAATTTTTTTCTAATAATTCCGGATTGCAAGTGGCTTATCAAACCTTGGATCATTTAACCCGGGCGGTGGAGAAAGCTTTCTATGTGGATCAATTGCAATTGCCGCCCATGGAAACACAAGGGACGCCATCTTCCGCGACGGAAATACAAATCCGGTATGAACAAGCCATGCGGGTTATCGGTCCTACATTCGGACGGTTCGCCTATGATTTATTCAATCCATTGATTGATACCTGTTATTACATTATGGCTAACCGGCCGGATTCCCCGATTCCGCAATTAAGCGGAGAAGATATCCGTAAAATCAACGTGGAATATATCGGGCCGTTGCGGGTATCTCAGGAAATGCCGCAAGTTATAGCATCACAAAATTTGGTGGCGGAGACAATCCAAATCATGGCCAATACCGGCCAGCCGGTCTTCGCTTTTGATTTTGATAAATATCTGCGGAAGAAAGCTGAAGTCACCAAGGCTTGGCCGGATATCATCCGGTCGAAACGGGAAGAAGAGCAATTGCGGGAACAATTTTACAGAAATCAACAAATGATGGCTGAATTGCAAATGGCCCAATCGGGCGGAAAGGCTTTAAAAGATGCATCAGCAGCCGGGAAAGCCATTGCCGGAACATGATCCCAAAGGATATGATTGCCTGGCATTCTTATGGATGCATCAGGAAGGACGCCAGGCGTTGGAATATATGGAAGAATTAATCGGCAAGATAAAAGTAAAAGGAGATTCCCTGGAAACATATGGGAATGCCGCCAAATTGGAATTGGTGCATAAAATACGCCGTTTAGCTAAAATGGCTTATGAGAAAAGGATCAGGAAATGAGCATTGAATTTGCCAAAGAATTCATCCCGCAAAGTGAATTGGAAGAAGCGCCGCAGAAATCCGTGGAAGCGCCGGTGGAAGATCAGGCGGAGAATCAGAATGAAACGGATTTCCCCGAATGGCTGAAGGATCCGTTGTATGAATCATTAAAAGATGAATACGGAGAAATTCCGGCATATCTAAAGCGTTTCAAATCGCCGGTGGAAGCCGTAAAAGCGGCATATGAAGCCAAGCGTACGCTATCCCGTAAATTGGTCGATCTTCCCAATGATCAATCTCCGGATGATGTTTGGGATGAAGTATATACCCGTTTGGGACGCATTGATCCTGAAAACGCCAAATTGGAAATAGAAATTGATGGAGAAGTAGTGGATGTAGGAGATTCCATTAATCCGAATTTCAAGGAAGTCATTCTCAAAGCCGCCCATGCCATGGGAGCCAATCAACGCGGTTTGCGGAAAGCCTTGCAAACCATATTTGAATTTGAACAAAAACTCCCCGAAAAACATAAGGAATATTTGTCGTCCGAATGGAAAGGGGATTACAAGAAAAATCTTTCCTTGGTTAATAAAATGTTCCAGACCATCCCGGAATCATTGCGCAATGAAATTATTACGGGATATGGACCGTTGAATCCCACGATTTCCAAATTGTTGCTGCATTTCGCTAAACGCACCGGTAATGATTCTTCAATCCCAAGCCGGGAAGTTATTCCCCAAACCATTCAGAATACATTGGAAGAAGTTACAGCACAAATCGATAAGATTTATGCTGATAAAAATAATCCATTAAATCCGGCCCATCCGGAACATGGGGAAAAAGAAATGGAGGCTTTGACGGCCTTATTTGTTAAACAAGCGGAATTGCAAGCCCGCTTGCAAAATATCCGCTGAAGGAGAATAAAATGACAAATACCCAGGAATATCTGAAAATTTTGAAAGAAGCCGCTGATTCGGATGTAAAGATGGAAATAATTTCCAATGCATCCAAAATTCATTGCAAATTCAGCGCTATGGGATTCTTGGAAGTATTATCCGCCATACAAAAACTGGCGGAACGTATTGACAAATTGGAAAAATGCATTAAATCAAAATAAAAAGGCTCAAGGCAGCCTCCGGCCGCGGCTCCGCAAGGACATCCCCGTGCCGGGAATGCCTGCCCGGATATCCCAATATGCGGCCCCGGGTGACCGGCGTAAGTTCCGCCGCGCCTAGCCTGGCGATATCAGGTTAGGAAGCCCCATGCCAGTCATGGTCATCCTTCCGGTTTAACGGATGCTTTGCATCCGGTTTATTCCTAAAAAAAGGAGAGACGACCATGGCTTGGAGCGTCACAGGAACACGTGTAAGCAATGCGGCCGGCGATGTGCCGAATGCATATGTAAATCAATACGCCAAAACCGTACTCACCGAAGCCCAGCAAGCTATCCGCAAACTTCCATCCCACATGATTACCATGCCCATCTCCGGGTATGAAGCTTATGTGGACGTCATTCATCCATTCGAATATGGTTTATCCGGAAAATTGGATACAACCGCTAATACGCCGAATTTTGCTACGGCGACCCGCGAAGCCGGACCTATTCAAGTAGGCAGCCGGTATGAACCCACCAAATTCCAACACGCTGAATGGTTCCGCGTCCGTGTTTCCGCCTCGGAATACCGCATGACGGTTCCTTTTGAGCGGAATGATGCGAAGCGTATGCTCACGGATCCGCGTTCTCCGATTGTTCAAGAAATGATCAAATCGTTCAACCGGAAAGTGGATCAAATATGCTATAACAGTTTCGCTGCAGACCGGAGCATCGGTTTGGAAAATGCCGGAACTTGGACTTGGACGGATACTCCGTTTTCCGGAGCCACCGTAGGAACTATTGACGGCGGATTCACTGTCGATTTGGTGCAGGAAATCATCAAGCAATTTCAATATGATGAAGAAGATCTGCAAGCCGAACGGCCGGTGATCCTTTTGGAAGAAAACGGCTGGAAACAGTTGTTCAAGGATCAAACTTTTATCAGCCGTGATTACAATCCGAATGCTCCTCTTCCGGCTTATCAACTGCGCGAGTATATGGGATGCTTGTTTGTTTGGATGTCCAGCAAGCGCCTGTCTACCGTGTATCAAGGCCAAGAGAATGTAGTTACAACCTACGCCTGGCTTCCATCGGCAATGCGGTTCGCCGTGGAAAAAGAAATGGAAGTGATCGTGTCCCAGCGTCCCGATCTAAACAATTGCCTGCAAGTATGGATGGAATTGTCCATCGGCGCGGCGCGGATCAGGGATACCGGAGTGATCAAGGTCATTTATGACCAAAAATATCAAGCGGAGTAATGGAGGAGCAGCCATGTCAAAGTTACTGAAAAATACCATTCTTTATCTTAGTATGGCATTGGTGGTATTGTTATTATCCGTGACCATCACGGCTTATGCGCAATCCACCACGACTGGGTATGCTTGGGTGACTCCGTCATCGGATCCGACGCGTTCGTACACCATGCTTGGAGTCGCCTCCCCGGTAAATGATTCAGCAACATGGACACAAATCTTGCGCATTCCGACAGGAGCGCAAACAGCGGTTGTGCAAATACGGTCAGGAACCGAAATCCCTTATGGTCCAGCCAGTTCCACTCCCTATTCTTCTCCGGTGTTGTTGGCAGGTTCTCTGATTGGTTATTGTACGCCGGTTGTTTGCCTGTTCCCGACACTTTCCGAAGCGCGATATTATTTGAATTATTTTACGGACACATTGACCGGAACGGTATTTCCGCCGACTTACGCTCCGTACTCCACCGGCAATGCCGCCGGTGTGGCGTTTCATGATGAAACGCCGGCGCTCACGCAATTCGGCAATTACCGTTTTGATGTCCGGGGCATGAAAGCGTTAAGTGTTAATTTCAAACCTTTCAGCGCCGCATCGGTCAGTGTCGCCAACGCTTCGGGGATTTATATCCAAGTGAGATTCCAACAATGACTGTAGAAGCAGAGAAGCTGAAAATCGTCAACGCGGCATTGGGGCATTTGGGAAGCAAGCCATTATCGACATTGTCTTCCAGCGCCACAGGGAATTTGGAACGGTTCATCGAAGCCAATTTTGATGACTGGGTGGTGGAAGTTCTGGAATCCGCTCCATGGCGGTGTGTAATGAAGGAAGACAATGCATTGGCAGCAACTTCAGTTAGTACAAATGTCCAATACCATTATGCTTATCTGCTTCCTCCGGATTTTGTGCGTTTGATCGGGCAGCCCTGGTTCTCAGGGCTGCCCGTCCGTTATCATGCGCGGAATATTTATGCCGTCATTGGGAAGGATCCGGCGACCGGACAGCGGATTCTTCATTGTGTGTATCCGTCGCCGTACATTCAATATGTCTATCAAGCATTAAATGAAAATGACGCATCTTATTACACATTGATCGATTCCACATTGCGCCGGACGGTTATCGCCAAATTGGAATACGAATTGGCTGTGCCGGTAACCGAAAATGCGCAATTGGCGGAAATCAAATACCGGATGTACCGGGAAACGTTGAAGCATGCCCGCAGCCAAAATGAGGCGATGGCCTGGCAAGGTCCAGCGGTTCCTCAGTCATCTATTTTGAATGTAAGGCAGGATATGGTCTGATGCCGGTTCACTATCCAATCCAAACCAATTTCACTGCAGGCGAAATCGCTCCGGGATTGCAAAGCCGGATGGATCAATCCAAATATGCGAATTCCTGCCAAATATTGGAAAATTGGATTGTGATGCCGCAGGGAGGCGTTGTCCGCAGGCCGGGCATACGGCGTGTTTATACCGCCAAGCAAAGTGATGCCAATATTAAATTAGTAGAATTTTCTTTTTCATCAAACATAGAGGAATCGTACATAATCGAATTCGGTTGTTATGATGCCGGGTTGCAAGAATTGTCACCGTATATCCGGATTTATCATCCGCCGACCAGTACGGAAAGCCATGTTGTAGAAATTCTTTATGACAAGCGGCGCTATACATGGACGGACGGCGCGATGCCGGATACTCCGGATTATGTAACGGATGCGCCTCCATGGCGGAATGAAGATATTCCCAATCTATGGTGCAAACAATACGGCGATATTTTGTATATCGCCGACGGGGAACATCCCGTAATGAAATTAACCCGCAGTGCCTTCGAAGATTCAGAACAAGTGCAACCCGGGTTGTGGGATTTAAAAATCGCGCCGTTTGTCGGATCGGCTTATAAACCGATAGCCAAACGGGAAGTTACTTTTTATTCCACATTGTTTTATAACCGGAATGAATATCAAAATGCATTATTTGGTTATAATACATCAAAAGATTTTGGATATAATTTTCAAGAATCCTATTACAAAGGGAATACTAGTACAAGCCGCTATCCATTTACATTTGAATTGGATGATCCGAAATACGGTATCTTAATAGCGGAACCGGGAAGTTATGAAGATCATTACAATAATTATAAAGATACAATTAATATCATAATGAAGGAGTATGCTTTATATAGAGGAATATTAAACCGCACCATTGAACAAAATTATGTTAGAACTTATTCAATGAAAATATCGGCCTTATTTTGGGTTCCAGAACCCGATGAATATTATTTTTCTATTAATTGTGATACTTGGGGGGATCTATATGTAGGAGAGATTTCTGATGAAATGGAATCTGTTGTAAGTTGGTTTTATCAGCCGCATTCTGCCAATTCTATAGGCCCGAATGAATTTAAGGGTAAATGGGGTGATTCCGGAGGATCAGGACCGCAAAAAAAATTCCTGAACCGGGGAATGCAGCGCATGATCGCCCGGGCGGCGTTTGATCCGGTTTTTTTAAATGACAGCAATTGGGGAATTATCGTAGCCTGGCGGCGTGCCGGAGATTTATGCAAATGGGTTAACGGCGCTTGGGAAATCCAATCCTCCCCGGATTTCACTATCACGCCGGTTTGGTATGGAAATGTTATTTATGATGTAATTTTGGAAGCAGAATCCGGAGGGACGACATTCAAATGGCAATGGGGCCGTCAAACGGATGTGGAAAAAGAAGCTTCCATATATTATAACGCGGCCGGGACGCCTGATTCATGGACGACTGGAATTCCATTTTCCACCAATGGGGTGAATTTATCCATCCAGGATCCTTTGGAAAATCCGTGGCTGGCAGGCGAGCCTGGATACAATGGGATCGTGGCAACATTGGTTTTTAATAGCACTACATATACACCGGGCACCCGGTGGCGGTTCAAAGTCGGTTTTGTCCCCATGCCCGCATCGCAATTCAGGGCACAACCTCAAGCAGGAATAATGGATGAATATCCAAGGGTTTTGGATTTTTGCGATCAGCGGATGTTGCTGGGAGGTTTTCCCACGCCGGTGATCCGGTTAAGCCGGATCGGGGATTTCGAAGATTTTTCCCGCGGGCCGAATGATGATGATGGTGTGGAATTATTTATTGCATCCGGAAAATTCGATCCAGTAGTCTGTTGCGCTATGCTGCGGGATTTGGTGGTCATGTCCACTTCTACTGTATATCAAGTAGGATCGGATGGAGCCACAATTACGCCTTCCGACCGTTTTGTGCGTCCGGTATCTGATATCGGAGCATCTTTTGTAATGCCGGCGAAAGCCGGGAATATTGCTTTATTCGCCGACCGCACCCGGAAACGTATTATTGCGATGCAGTGGAATGAATGGGATACGCTGGTTTTCCCGGATATATCGATTTGGTCTTATCATTTATTCAATAATTATATAAAAGAGATCAAATATCAGCCGGTTGGAATTATGGATAAAAGCCTGAATCCGGTATCCGTGGCATGGATTATTACGGATTCCGGGGAATTACGGGCATTAACCCTGGAAGAACAGCATAAGGTCTATGCTTTTTCGCGCCATGCCAGCCCGGGAGCTTTATTCGAATCCATCGCCGTTATTCCCGGAAAAGGGAAGGATACGCTTTGGATTGCGTATAAACGCGGTACGGAACGTTTTATCGGATACTTGGATGAAACAATCCAAGCGGACGATTGTCTTACATTAACCAAGACAGATGTCATCACCGGAGATAATCAATGGATATGGATGCCCTTTAACAAAAATGTATATTTTGTATGTGAACAATTCGCGGAAAAACGGGTTGCGGTTTATGATGGATCCGGTATTTTGCTAGGAACCGTCCTATTAAGTGAATCGGGGGTTGGATATTTGCAAGCGGATGACGAACCTTCAAATATCTCCATCGGGTTAATTTATGAATCCAAATTAACGCCGGTGCCCTTGGCCATTGATTTGGGCGGAATGCCGACTTCCATCATGAAGAAACGAAGAGCCCGGATTTGGATTCAATCTTTATACAATACCGGACTGACTATTGATGGAGAGCCGGTGCGGGATATTGATTCGCCCAATGATCCTGTATGGGAAGATGTTGTATTATGGGGATGGGACAGGGATCCAGTATTTGATATTGTGCAATCCTATCCTGCGCCCGCCCAAATTTTGGCTATTGCCGATAAGGTGAAAATCAATGCCCCTTGAAATTGTACCCTTGCAACCGGAACATTGCCGTAACATACAACTCCGCGGCAGTGATGAAAGAGGCCGGGAATTGCTGGAGCATCTTTTTCATATGGAAAGGAATTTCGAGGGATTCGCAGGCATAGAAGACGGGAAAGTTTTAGGGATCGGCGGTTTTGTATTTTTGGATGATGCAGAAGAGGCGGAAGGATTCCTGGCATTGTCGGAGGAAGCCGTGGAAAAACCAATCCGCTTTCATTTTGCCATCCGGAATAAAATAAAAGAATTTATACAAGAACATCCTCAAATACGGCGGTTGAAAGCCTATGTGGACGCCCGGTATGTTTTTGAAAGGATCAATTGGATTCTGCTTCTAGGATTCGATGAATACCGCGGTCCCGGGCCGTGCGGTCCGGCCTGGGCTACTTTTGTTATGCAGGTGAAACGCTGATGGGATTTTTTGCTCCATTATTGGCAGCAGGCGCTGGAGCGGCTTCCGGAGCGGCGGTGGCCGGCACATCCCTGGGTGTTTTGGGAGGGATCGGCACTGGACTTTTGGTTTTTGGGCAGCTGGCGCAGGGAATATCCCAGTATCAGCAAATGAAGTTCATGTCATCCGTGGAAAAACAGCAAGCCCTGGCGCTGGAGCAATCAGCTCATTATCAAGAACGCCGGATGCGGGAAGCCGCCGCGATCCGTCAATCCCAGCAAATTGCATCAGCCGCAGGCAGTGGAATTATTCCATATTATGGAAGTCCTTTGCAAATACAGATAGAGGCCAGCCGGAATGCGTTGGAAGAAATCAACGCCATGTGGTTCAATACGCGGGTGGAGATGGCGCAAGCAAAGAGCCGTGCGGATTATTACAGCATGAGCGCTCCTATGGCTTTAGGTTCTTCCATTATCAGCGCAGCCGGTACAGCGGTTAATGCATACCGTAAAGGCAAGGAATATACAGGAGAAGAATAAGGAGTCCGTGATTCATGGCCCGGGATATACGGTATATTTCCACACAAACAACAATCACAGGAGAAGCGCCTGCTTCCATTCCGCGGAAATTACTGCCGGATATCGGCGAAGCCATAGCGCAAGCTGGTCAAACTTTGATCAGTGAATCTATGGATATCCAAAGAAAAGAATATGCCCGGTGGTTGAACGGGGAAATCAACCGTGTCCGGGATACATTGCAAAACGCTATTTTGGATTTAAATGAAGAATTCTTGAAAACCGATTTGCATGGACAAGGATATACCGATGAATATATGCAGCGGTTCCGGGATATTGTTGAGGAGTTGCAAGCGACGCTGCATGATGATGTCAAAGCCGCTGCGGAAGCCGATATTAATCATTTGATCCGTTATGCCCGGACGGTATCCGATAATGAAGGTAAACGCCGCGAAGGCGAGTATCAGCATGCGCGGATCAATGCAGAAACGCAAACCATATTGCGGCATGCGGGATTTGTTAATTCGTTGGAGGAATTAAATGCCTTAAAAGAAGCCGCATACCGTAAGATCGACAATGAAATCGCTGTAGGGAATTTGTTTCCCTGGCAAGGACAGGAATCAAAGGAAAAAATATCCCAAGCCCTGAATGCCACATTTCTTGAATCCCAGCTGATCCGGTCCGATTCCAATCTGGAAAAACTCAAATCCGATTTGGATGAAATGGAAGATTTGGATGCGGATATCCGTTTAAAAACTTTGGAGGCTATTGCCAATGAACAAAGCCGCCGCAGCCGGGAATTATACAATAATATCAAAGAACGGATTCAATCGGGTTCCATAATTAATGTTAAAGGAATTCCCGGCCTTACAGAAACCCAGCAGATGGATCTGGAAAATTACCAGAGAATTATCCAGCGTCAATTGGCCAGGGAACGCCGCCAAGATGAAATGCTGGCGCGCGCGGAAGCTTCCGACCGTTGGGAAAAGGACTTTTATTTGGATTGGTGGAAAGGCTTATTTACCCAGGAGGAAGCCATCAACCGGATCGAACAAGCCATGAAAATGGATTTGATTGATCCCCGTTATGCGGCTTCTTTGCGGAATCAAATAGAAAACAGTTCCGTTAAAGTCGATGCTATCCGGTATGTAAATGATGTAATTTCAGGGGAAAAATTGCCGGATCCGGTCAACCGGGACTTCCGGGACGCCGTCGATGCCCGGTATCAACAAACATATATTCTTAAAAACAAGTTGCCGGAAGACCAGGAATTGGCTCATGAATTGAGCATGACCAAGGTGATTCCTTCTCAGGAAATCAGCAGGCTTACCGGTATATTGGCCAATGAGCAAGCGACATTTCAGGATATCACGCAAGCCATTCTGCGTGCGGATGTCATGGCCAAAAATGCTCCGGAAGATTTTTATAAAGTAAGTGATAATCCTTATATTGTATATTTGCAATGGGCGGTTAATAACAATACGTTAAGCTTTGAAGAAAAAGCCAAAAAAATAATGGATTTCCGGCTTAAGTATCATGACTTGCCCACCAGGAAAGAATTGGAGGATATGGCACGTTCACCGGATATTGATAAAGAAATCAATAAATTGATTTCCGATGGATATTTTCTGAAAGGGATTGAAACCCGGATGCAAGGACCGGTCCGGGCACAAATCAAAAAATATATCCCATTCGGTTTGATTGAAGGGAAAGATATTTCTGAAGCCGTGAAATTGGCATATAACAATTTGATGGAATCCCGGACGGGATTTGGATATTCCAAGGCGTCGACCATCCAATCCACGGAAGTGCAAAATTTACTAAAACAAAAAGATGTGATTGTGAGTGGTAGAATTCCTGCGCAATATTTTTCCATGGGAGTATTTGAGCGGTTAACCGGTGCAGATCAAATGGATATCGTCATGGATGATTTGATAGAAGAATTGAAAGCCAAAAATCTCTATGAGCCGCCACAAATAAACGAAATGCTGCAATTCTACGGACCTGGAGCTCCGGCAAAAGGAGTAAAAGTAATCGATGGTCCTATTTACCGTTTGACCGCAGATGAAAAAAGCCCGACTACGTTGTCGTTTTTGATCGAAAAAATCGATTCCAGCGGCAATATATCTCCGGTGTATGATAAGAATTGGATGCCGTTATATTATCAATTTGATATGAAGAAATATCAGGAAAAATACAGAAAATATTTAGAATCAAAAGGACGCCGGAAAGGATGGATCGGCAATATAGCCGAATCACTTGAAAAGGCAGGAGAAGTCCTTGTGGAAAAGACGGGATTCAGGCCATGACGATTATTTCCGCAGCGGAACGTACCCTGAAATGGGATTCTATGGGGGGTCAATTCTTTGATCCGCCGGAAATCACAGCAACACCGGAACGCGTTTTTGCTGCAGCTTTGCATTTAGTAAATCCTTTGTTTAGTATGCGGGAGGCCTTGGATACCTTATGGAATTATGTATTGCCTCCATCGGATTACGATCCATATCCGGATATCCCGGATGATATGCTTCCTTATGCCGATGCTTATTGGAAAGCCCGCAACAAAGCCGATGTCGAACGGATTACTGGAGTAATCAAGCAGCAGCTGGAAGATGAAGAGGTATTGCAAAGCAGCGGATTAATGGGAGTAGCTTTTACTTTATTGGCCGGAGCAACTGATCCGCTGCAATATATGATTCCCGGTTCTTATTTATTCCGCATGGTAAAAAACGGGAAAAAAATCTCTCCGTTATTAACCGCCGGACGGTTTGCCGCCGGAGGCGCTGTTTCCAATATCCCTTCTGAAATCTTTTTGCAATTGGGATTGCCGGAATACACAACGGAACAAAGTGTTTATAACACTTTGGCCGCCGGCTTATTAACTGGAGGATTGGGATATGCAGCGGCCCGCATGGCCCGTTTCGGAGAACACGTAGCTGAAATCGCGGATACATTGAAAGAATATGCGGAGTCATTGCCGGAATCTGTAGATCCGGAAATTCACCGTTATGGTTTGCCGCCCAATGTAGCGGTGACTCCTGAAATACGTGAATTGGAAGGTCTTCCTCCAATTGAACCGCCGAAACGTAAACCAGGAGAAATTGTTTATGATTGGAATACCGGGAAGACCCAAATTATCAATCCGGAAAAAATCCCTGAAGAAGAAAAACCATTGCGGCCCGGCAAAAAATATGTTTACCGCAACGGCCTTATGTTTCAAGCAGATGCCGATTTGATTGACGGGGATTATGTGATTTACAGTCCGCGTGGTGTTGAAAATCCGGATACGCCTGTGCCTGCGCCTCCGGTTACTCCCAAAGAAGCCGATCAAATTATAGAAAAACTCGGCGGAATCAAACCGGAAGAAGTGAAACAACTCATTGAAGCGGAACCTTCTATGGCTCCCTATGCGGAACGTTTGGAGGGAAAAGAAATGTCCATCCCTGACCGTTTGCGCCATGCTGGATTAACGATATTGGGAGATGAAGATTTAAGCCGATTTGGAGATGAAGTATTTAACGCATTGCGTCTTGAAGATGAAACCATCGCTTATTCCAGGGAAATTAAATTTCATGGCGCTTTTATGGATAAATTGGATGATGCAGGCATAACGGCAAAACAAATATCAGAAGATGGATATATATACAGAGGGCAATTTTATACAAAAGAAGAATATCAAGCACTTAAAGAATATGAATTGGCTGCTGCCGCCATCCCATTGCGGGAAGAAGAATTGCAGCCGCTGGCAAAAGAAATGCCGGAAGAAAAAATAGAAGAAACCACCGTAAAAGAAAAAGAAATCCCTGCAGAGATACCGGAAGAACAGACGATAGCTGCTTTTCCTGAATCACCACCAAAAGAGCCAGCGGGAAAGGGTGCGGTTTCACAAGCGCGCATTATTTCTACTCCGGAAGGATATGAATTGATTACACAATACGGGACAGCATACGCATACATTGGGGAAAGCGGCCTTACCACAAAATTCAAAACTTTAGAGGAAGCTCAAGCAGCGGCCAAAGCACTGGGATTAGAATTGCCGCAAATATCCTAAAAGATATTGTTCTCATGTGCAGGCATAAAGAATACAGGCAAGGAGGCATAGGCCGGTGAGATTTACTAAAGTCCCACAAGCAATTAAGGCGGCGCGGGAAGCAGGCGGGACCGGAATTGCTGGCGCATACGGTGCTGAAAATATATTAGGCCGTATGATCGGCGCTACACCGGCATTACGGTTATTTTCTTCGGCATCGCCAACCGCCCGCAATTGGGCGGAAATGTTTGTCCAAAGAAAATTCGCCCAAGCCAAAAATTTTTTTTTCAAGTCTTCGGCACAGGATTTAGAGACAGAACTTCATTGGGAAAGGGATGTCATTCATTATTCAATTTATAAAAAAACAAACGCCATAATTAATGAATATAAAAAAAGAACACGCAAATTAACCCAGGCGGATGACATTACGCGGAGAACGCTGGAAGATATCCGCCTTTTAAAAAATAAACAAGGTTCCAATTTGCCGGAAAATTATTTCCGGAAATATAAGGGTTTAACAGAGAAATTATTATTGGAGGAAGCGGGCCGCACATTGCGCAGCGGAATTCCGCATGCCATTCCGGAAGTAAATAAAATTGCGGAAACCTATCATGAAGTTCTAAATGCTTTGGGAAAGCGGATGGTCAAACTCCGCATGATTCCTGAAGAAGTCATGGATAATCCAAATTGGTATTTACGGTATGTGCCGCAAGAAGCCAATTTGGCGGCGGTCCGGAACGATCCGGCTACGATTTTGAATTTAGTGGCCAAGGTAAAAGAAAGGCAAAAAACCGAATTTGTGTCCCGCAGGATGAATCTTGTCCAAAAGGGCCGGGAATACTTGGAGCGTTTTCAAAAAACAACATTGGAAAAAATAGAAAACGCACGCCGGAAAATATCTTTCACCCAAGAACAAATCATCAAAGATAAATCGGAGATTATAGAAAAAACCAATGCCAAAATCCAGGCATTAGAAGAACGCCGGGAAAAATTACGTAAACATATTGATGTCCAATCCGATAAAATTAAAAAGCGTATCGAGCGGACCGGCGATCCCATAACGGAGATGGAATCCGTTAAATTGCAGAAATGGGAAGAACAATTAAAAAATTATGACCGGCAATTACAAAAATTCTATAAATATATTCAAAAACAAGAGGCATCTATCGCCCGGCTGTCCGAAAGGAAAATCAAAAATATCGATAAAATGCAAGCCATCCGCGCCAAGAAGATAGAACGGTGGATTAAAAAATTCACCAAAACAAGGGAGAAACAATTTAAAAAAGCCTTGGCGCGGCAAGCTGCTGCGGAAGAAAAATTAGCCAAAGCGCAAGCCTTTGATCCGCGGGAATGGGCATCTAACTGGCTGCATGATATAGAGCATGGAGGGTATGATGCAACAGGCGGAAACAAACTTTATATTGGTCTTGCCGGAGCACAAAAGCGGCGTGGACTAATCATTCCGGATGATATGCTTCCGGATTTCGAACCGTTTCTGATCAACAACATAGCGGATTTGGTGAACCGGTATATTCATGATATTCTTCCGCGGATTAAATTGACGGAAAAATTCCCCGATGATACATCTTTTATAAAATTAAAGAAAACTATAACCCAGGAATACCAGAATTTGCGGGCCAATCCGGAATTAGATATCAAGGATAAAGTAAGGTTAGCCCGCGAAGAAGCCCGTATTTTGGAAGATATTAATATTCTGCGTGACCGGTTTTTGGGAAAAGACCGCATGCCCGTCAATCCGTACAGTCTTATTCACCGGACCAGCAATTACATTTTGAAATTGAATACAATGACGGCATTGGGGCGTGTAGTTTTATCCAGCATTCCCGATATGGGAAGGCTTGTGGCACGGTATAGCGCGCCGCGGGTAATGAATGTAATGGCCGGGAGTTTGCAAGCCTCTGAATTGGCCAAATTATCCAAAGAAGAAATGCGTACATTAATTGGCATTACGGAACTGCAATTGCAGCGCCGGTATCATGCATTTTCTGATTTGCCGACCGGATTGCAGCCATTAACCCGGTTGGAACGGTTTTTGGATCATGCCAGTGAACGGTTCGGAAAAATCACCTTATTGTCATATTGGAACCAAGCCGGGATGGAAACCGCGGCATTGATTGCTACTGATTTGATTTTAGGGACAGCCAGAAAAATGGCATTGAAAATGCCGTTGAATAAACTCGAATTAGCCAAAATCGCCGAATCCGGATTGGATCAAAATACGTTGAGCCGCATTTGGAATCAATTCAATAAATACGGCAAAGAAAAAAATCATGTATGGTTCCCCAATATGGCCAAATGGGATGATCAGGAGGCCGCTAAGATATTTCAGATTGCCATCAAGCGGGAAGTGGAAAATGTGTGGACGATTCCGGGTATCGGCGACCGGCCGGTCTGGACTTCGTATCAACTAGGGCGGCATATAAGCCAATTCAAATCCTATTCTTTTACTATTATACAATCCGCCATATTGTCCGGGTTGCAATATTCCGACCGCGCCGCAGCGGAAGGATTCGCTTTATCCATGTTTTTAGGCGGATCATTATACGTTCTGTATCAATTGTCGGACGGGAAAACTCCGGATATGTCCCCTGGCCGGTTGATTCTTGAATCATTTGACCGCAGCGGAATTTTGGGATGGATTTCAGACATTGATGCGATTATTGAGAGGGCTACGGAAGGGAAATTAGGAATGTCTCCTTTATTAGGCGGCCAGGTGCGGTCCAAATATACCAGCCGGGATATATTTGCTTTGCTGGGAGGCAAAACAGCGGGAACTATTCAAGATATTTTTGCGGTAACTGGTGCGGCAACTTCTATGAATTGGACCGCCGCGGATGTAAAAGCATTCCGCCGTTTGATTCCTTATCAGAATGTTTTTTATATGCGGTATTTATTTGACGGACTGGAAAGAGGATATGGATATTTAGTCGGCGCGGAGGAAAAGCAAAAACAATGAATTGCGGATCCTGCAACGCCCAAACATTTGCCGTACATGAAGGCGCTATGGATATTGCCCTGGTCGGCGTTCCGCCATTGCGTGATTATGGATCCATAAATTATTGGGGAAGGCGGGATGATGTGAATAATATCCGTTTATTGCGGTCACGGATTGCCGGAGAACAGTGGGGATGGAGTTACGAATCCAGGTTGCGTGGTCCGCACATCCAAATCGTCAGGCGTTCTGATGATACACCGGTTTATGTCTGGGAGGCCGATAGCATCATTGATCAGCACCGGCCTGACTATAAACCAATTATGGAAACCGATGACCGGGGTGTTTCCATAATCCCGGACGGCGGTTCTTCTATTGCTTGTTATTTCCCCGATACAACCGCCATCGAATCGATCGAATCTGATATCGCAGCGGCCGAAGTTCCGGGATGGGCGGAGACAACCAATTATTATATGGATAACCCAGTGAAATTTTTTAATTATATTTGGCGGAATGAGCAGGCGCGGCACGGAATTTCGATATATCCTACGATTTGGGAAGCCTATAAGCGGGATCATCCTTCTAAAGCATACGACTTTTACACATTATTGTGGATGCGGTGCGCCAGCCGTGTCTTATACGGGCATTATGGCCAAACCTGTATCCCTTTAATATTAAATAATTTTAAAGTTGACGAAATAGGAAATATTTATCTCCCATGAATTTTTTTTAAAAAAGTGCTTGACATGGGGAATTGCCCATATTATTATATCCCCATGGGGAGAAAATAAGATATCCGCCGCCCTATACCAAACAGGGGACTGCAGGTGTTTTTCCCTCCAATCTCCCGCACGCCTGCAGTCCCCGCCCACCACATAATGCAAGGAGGTGATCTAAATGAAATCCGTTTATCTAATGGATCTGGAGTTTCAGATCCGGCATCTCAAAAGCATCATCAATATTTTGAAAAAAGAGTTGCCGGATTTGGAGAACATGATCGACCGGTGGTTGGAGGAATTTCCATTCAACGAAAAAGAGGAGGATGATTCCAATGGCTAAATTATACGAATTAGCCCAGGAATACAAGGCGGTTTTTGAGGAATTGGAAGAAACAGAAGGGGAGATCACGCCGGAAATAGCGGAAAAATTAGACCGCGCCGGTAAAAATTTCGATGAAAAATTGGAGGCCGCGGCACTCTATGTCCTCCAATTAGAAAGCGATGTGAAACAATTGAAGGAGGAAACCGCCCGGTTGCAGGCCCGGGCCAAAACCAAACAAAATAGAATTGAGTGGTTAAAAAAATATATCCTGCAACAATTGGAAGCCACTGGGAGAAATATCGAAACACCCAGGGTTTCCGTCCGCAAGATGCAATCCCCGCCCCATGTCGTCATCGACGATATTTATATCCTGCCTTTAGCATACAAATATGGAACATTAAAATTGCGCTGGGACCGGATTCCGGATGATTTGCGTTCCAGCGCCGAATTGGAAGTTGATAAAGCGGCGATCCGGGAACTTTATCTCAAACATGGGGAAACGGTTCCTGGAACTAAAATTGAATGCCGTCCGTATGTCCGCATCCGGTAGAAAGGAGTATTTTTATGGAATCCCAAGAAATACAACTATACAACGAGGCTTATATTCAAGGCCGTAAAGCCCTGTTCAACGGACAGGGAATGTTTCAAAATCCTTATACGGAACCCTTGGCGGCGCGGGCCTGGGAGGCCGGTTACAATGACGCCGCCGAAGAATATCATGGGAAAATATCCACGGACAAGAGACCATTATAGGAAGCCGTATCATCTTGGTGATCCGGATAATCCCTATATTAAATGCGATCATTGCGGCGGGGAATTTTGGGATTATTGGATCGAGGAGTTTCCGGAATATGAATTAAATTTATGCCGGGATTGCGCCGCCCGGTTCAAAGAAAAAATGGAGGATAATCATGAATGTTCCTAACGGCGTTCCAATTCCAGCTTCCGGACCGGTGATAACCCAAGGAAGCTTCGATGTAGATTCCTGCCTCAAATTGTATCAAGTGGCTGAAAAATTATATCAAAGCAAATTATTCCCCAATGTCGGCTCCCCTGCTGGAGCATTCGCTGTGGTGCAATTGGGGCATGAAATCGGTTTGTCGCCTATGCAGGCGCTGAACAATATCGACGTCATCAAAGGCAAATTGGCGATGAACGCCAAAACCATGCTGGCGTTGATGATCCGGTCCGGGATAAAATATGAGATTCTGGAAATATCTCCGGAACTTTGCCGGATGCGATTCATCCGTGGAGAAATGGAAACGGAATGCTCATATTCCATCGAAGAAGCCCGGGAAGCCGGCTTGGTGAAGCCGGACAGCGGGTGGGCCAAATATCCAGCGGATATGCTTTTCGCCCGGTGCGTGAGCCGTGCATCGCGACGGATCGCTCCGGATGTAATCCAAGGATTATATACGCCGGAGGAATTGCTGGATATCCAGCCGCAGGTTAAGACGCATGCATCCAATACAGAAATGTCTATATTGGATGTAGAAGATAATGAAATAGAAGAAGAAATAAATACCGGAGAATTCGAAGTAAATTTGGAATTTTCTCCGGAAGAAGAAAATGCCCTGCAAGCCGTGATTCATGATAATTATGAGGCTTTGCGGGATCAAAACATGTGGGATTTCATCAAGGAGGAATTGAATAAATTCGCCGTCGATCCGCTTTCCGGGAGAACGCGTTATTTAGAGGCCGTCAAGGAATACTTGGCGGAAAAAACTAAAGAGCGTTATACGCGGAAAGGTGAATTCATTAATCCGGAAAAGTGGATCAAAAATATCAAAGAGCACCCAATGCAATTCGCGGATAAATTCATCCTGCATTGGGTGTATAAGCAAAGACAAGAAGAGGTGTGAATTATGGAGGGCCGGTGTCTGGCGCCAAAAGGGTTCGAGGAATAGGCACCGGCCCGTTTTTTAATCAAGGAGAAAACAAATGATCACATTTGAAAAATTTCTGGAAGCGTTGAATTGGGTGGAAGCCGGAGGGCGCAAAAAAAACGTTCCTCCGGGGGACAACGGAAAAGCCACCGGTCCGTTGCAAATTCGCCGCGAATATTGGAAGGACGCGGTGGATTGGTATGCGGGAAATGGGATTATTCTCAAAAAGGATCATAAATATTATGCCCAATGCAATGACTGGGAATATTCCAAGTTCATTGTTTATGGGTATTTGAAGAGATATGCCTCCGCCGCCTTGCGGGAAGGGGATTGGGAGAAATTGGCCCGGATTCATAATGGCGGGCCGAATGGGATGAAGAAAAAATCCACTATCCCGTATTGGGAAAAAGTGGCGGATGCATTGAAGAAAATATAAGGATATCTGGCCCCGCCTGCTACATAACAAGGTGATTGGAGAGCAAAACCAGGGTACAGGCGGGGCATTTTTTAAAAGGAGAATCATGATGGATTATATCTACAAATTATCTGTATGCGTCACCAAAAATCTCACCTATTCACAGCATAAAGAGATAATCGACAGATTTGTACAAGAAAAGTTGACTTTTGGATTAGTTCCAGGAGTTAAAAAGGGATTATATGTCATGTGGCGTGATCCTTTGCCGGATGAAAAGATAAGGGTTGAGGGAAAAGAAGGGCCTGGAAAAATTATTTCCAAAATACATCCAACCTATAACGAATTCGTCTTGTTGTACGATCAAGGGATCAAGATCGTAGACAAAATCAAAAATGGAGGAAAATCATGACCGCCATACGACATTCGTTTCGTGGATTCTGGATTCCTTACGGATTGTTTGAGCACCCCAGTCTAGGAATGCGGGAAAAATTCTTGATCACCGAAATACGCTATCTGGATCATGGAGAAGGATGCTACGCCAGCAACGCATACTTGGCGGACATCCTCAAGGTCTCCGAGCAAACTATTGCCAATATGATCAGCACATTAAAAAAAGAGGGCTGGATTGTAACCAAAAAATACGACGGCAGAAATCGGTGGCTTTCGATAAATCCGGTCAAATGGCAGCAGGTCGAATCCGTTGTGGAGGAGGAGTATTCACCATTGGATACCGACCCAATGTCACCCTCATCGGTAAAACAGGATTACCGTTTTCAGGATCCAAAAATACAGGAATCGGTAGAGCAGAGTTACCAAAATTGTGAATCCTCACTTACCGAGAGCGGTAAATCAGACTTACTGAAAAAAGTAAACACCTTACCGAATATGGTAACAGACTTACCGAAAAAAGTAACCCCACTTACCGAAAAAAGTAATGAAGATTGTAGAAATAACGAACCTAAGTCTATTGAAATCAACAGCGATGAAGAAAATAACTTCAGTCTAGAGAATATAGTAGAAAAAGAGATAGTAGATAGGTTAGATAATACCCCCCCTATAGTCCCCCCCACGGGGGGGGAGGGGCGGGGGAAGTCCAACTCTTCATCCAACTCCAAAAACAAAGAAACCGCTAAGGCGATCGAACGAGAACTCTTCGGCTCCGAAGCCGACCCGATTGGTTTGTACGACGAACCCGCTATCGGCATCTGGCAGCTGTGGATACCGTCGCGGCGCGGTACGAAGGAGGAAGTCCGCAAAGCCTATAAGCAGGTCCGCAAGCCGGACAACGTAGCGGCGATCAAGGCCGGTGCAGAGGCTTACATGCATTCTCCCTATGTGACCAGCCGGATTGAGATGGGTGAAATTTCTACGATCAAAACCTTGCCGGCGTGGCTGCGCGCCAGGCGTTGGGAGGAAAACGGCACTGGAGCATGGGATGAACCATGCTTGTCCTGGAAACAAAAACAGCGCGAAAAAAACCGCTTTTACGTAGGGCCGTGTCAGGAAGTGAACATGGCCCCGCGGGATGGAACGCTGGGATAAAGGCTGAATGGAGGGCGGCTATGGAAAAAATCAGTTTCGAAAAATTGTTTCCGCAATTAAATGCAGCCATGAATCAACAGCAAGGCGGATTTATGAAATGGCTGCAAACGCAGGAATGGTATCAGCAATTGCCGGATGAAACAGATGACCGGCCGGAATTCTGCCGTGGATGCCGAGGCATTGAGACATGCGACCGGACCGGCAATTTGCTGGAAAACGGCCGGGCAAGGCGCTGTCCGCGCGCTTACGGCTTCGAAGTAGGGATCCGGTTGACTCCTGAATACGAATTTTTGCACACGCGGATGATTCAGGATCATTGGGAGGGATGGCCGGTCAGCGGATTTCAACAAACCAGGGAAAAGCCGAATTTCATCCAAACCGAATCATTTCAATCGGCGGAAAAATTATTCTATGCGATACGAGGAGGAGCCAATCCCGGGAAAAATCAAGCGGCCATAATTGCTTGCGGCCGTTCCGGACGCGGAAAAACGATGTCCGGATTGATCCTGCTGACCGAATGCGCCAATGCCGGCATGGAATGCTACGCTTTGCGCTTTAACCGTTTGATCGAAGCCATGAAGCGTGGAAGGGACGGCTGGGATGCCATAGATGAATATTACCGCCGGATCGCCGATGCCCAGGTCGTGCTGGTTGATGAGGCTGGGAAAGAATTGCAAGGCGGCAATCCGGATCATGTCCGCCATGCAATCGAAAAAATCGTGGATCTTTGTTACCGGCAGCGGTTTTTGTTTCTTACCAGCAATATGACCAAGAAAGAACTGGGCACCTATTTCACCGCCGCCGTATTTTCCCGGATGCGGATGGAAACCGGATATTGCCGCACGGTCGAAGAATCAATCCAAAATCCGGATTTGCGCGGTTCCGGTTTATGAGTCAAAATACGCTCCATAAAAAAACCGCTTTAAAAGCCCGTAGAGCGAAGTTTTTGATGCGGGACGATGAAAATCATTGCCGTAGAAAAAAAATTCAACCACGGGCCTGTAAACGGCCTTAAACGCGATTTGGCCTGAAAGGAGCTGAAAATGAGCAATCCAGCCAAGCAGAAAGGGGATCGTTTTGAGCGTTCGGTGGTTCATCTGCTGGGAGCGGAGGGGATATCCGCATCAAGGACCTTGCTGCCGGCGCAAGCCGGAAGACAAAATCCTGGTGATTTAATTATCCAACAGAAATACCGTGCTGAGTGCAAAGCACGAAAAAGCGCCGGCGGTTTCAAGCTGATTGATTCCTGGATGGGAGAAAATGATTTTTTAATATGTAAAAGAGATTACAAATCCCCGCTGGTCTGTATGCGGTGGGATACATTTATCGATCTTCTTAAAAGATCTATGACAGTAGAATAGATGGAGATTAGATCATGAATTCTGTAAATCTTATTGGGCGGGTGGCTACCAGCCCGAAAATGAAATACAGCAAGCATCAAGATGCAATTTGTTTTTTCAGGCTGGCTGTGCGCCGGAATTTTCTAAGCGGAGGAGAAGACAATCAAACTACGGATTTCTTTAATGTAGTTTGTTACCGGCGGGTAGCAGAGACAGCATTTCAATACTTAAAAAAGGGATACCGCGTTGCGGTTCATGGCCGGATTGAAAACCGCAGATACAAGCGGGACGGCGGAAACGGCCCCTGGGCGTGGACTTTTCAAGTCGTAGGGGAAGTGTTGGAATTTCTGGATAAAAGAGAAAAAGATGATTTCATAGAACAACAAGAGGTGGAGTGGGAGCAAGAAACATCCAATCCGCCGGAAGAAGTTCCGTTTTAATAATTTTTATTCCAGATTTGATTCGTCGCAAACATGGCCGCACCGGCATACAGCTTGCCTTTTTGCTGGATGCGCGAACGTATGGTTGCATGCCGGGCATACATATTTTCTCCCGGGAGCGATTACGGTGCCGATTATCCGGCTTTCAGCTTCCGGATCCGCAAAGTCGATTTCCCGGATTTCAAGGCACCAGGAAATCCCGCCGTAATCCCCTTCATAAGCGGCGTGCCATGCCGCCTCAATTATTTTTTCATCCGTGGCATCTTCCTCCACATCCAGAGGAGAAAGCCAACATCCGTCATAAATATAAAATGCGCCAGATATCATAATTGCTGCTTCTCCCCATCACTATCAGGCGATGAGGAGATATTCTCCGTGACCTTGATCGAGGTTTCTGTCTGAAACCTATCAATGGTCACGGTTACGGCCTGGTCTTGATAAGAATCAAACAAGGCCAGGCCGGTAATCCCGCTTAGCCACCCAATGATTGAGCGCGTCATGGGCTCCGAAAACTCGGAGGAGACATAAAACTCCTCCTCCGTCCCTAAATACAACGAGTAGCGGCTATTCCAGCCTTGTCCCAGCCGCTTGTGGATCATAAGCGTTACATCACCTTCACCCATTTTGAGGGTAATGTACATATAGAACATGCTCTGACTCATTTTGCACCTCCATTATGCAGCCATGCGCGATGGCGGTTTAAGAGAAGAGAATTCTTAAGACTTAAGATTAATCCCGGGAAAGAGTAATTGTCGTTTCAATTACTCTTTCCTCCTTTTCCTCATTAAACTGGAATGCCACTTCGACCGTGGCGTCCTCCTGACCATACCGGTCCAGGAGCGAGGAGCAATAGTCCCCTCCAGTGAACCACCGCAAAAGCACCTTGGTCTCATCCGGCAACAAATCGTCGTGGACGAGACTGGTGTTATCTCCTACTGCGCCCAGTGCGACGCAGAACTCAGTTTGATGGGACTGCTTGGTTATTGATAACCAGGCAGTCCATCCTTTAACCAACATACAGAACGTGTTTACTATCCTTCTCTCGTTCATGATTGCCTCCTGGTTTCCGCCTGCCGCGGCCGCCGCGGATGGCTCAGGATTCCCATGTGCCATGCTCGTATATTTCGCCTATCGCTTTTTCTAACTCCAAGATTTTGTCGCCGATGGTCTCGATTTTTCCACGATGGCCCGGGTATTTTACCAAGGCGTCGATTACCTTGGCATACGACATCACCACCCCATACAACTCATTCTGAGCAGCGATGATTAGAGTCTGCAACTGAATAACCTTATTTGCGTCATCCAAATTGTTGAATTTAACCATAG